>Ga0209974_10000189_pt1 | contig 19546 bp, 19 predicted proteins | sample InoplaM3SPM_FD_187592 | JGI IMG/M metagenome (GOLD analysis project Ga0209974, IMG submission 187592) | Arabidopsis thaliana rhizosphere microbial communities from the Joint Genome Institute, USA, that affect carbon cycling - Inoculated... | ecosystem: Host-associated > Plants > Roots >...
TCCGAGACACGCAGACGGCTTGCCGCGACCAGCCGGTCGCGCGCCGATGCGTCGTCGGCGAGCGCGCGGCCGGTGTGCGAGGCGCTATTGCGCATCATCGCGTCCGGCGTACCTGCGGCTATGAGCCGTCCGCCTGCCTCGCCGCCTTCGGGGCCCAGGTCGATGATCCAGTCCGCGGCGCGGATGACATCCAGATTGTGCTCGATGACGAGCAGCGAATGCCCCGCGGCAAGCAGCCGTTCGAAGGCACCCAACAGCTTCGCGACGTCGTGGAAGTGCAGCCCGGTCGTGGGCTCGTCGAAGAGGAAGAGTAACCGCGCATCGCCGTTGAACTTGCCCTTGTCAGCCAGGTGGCCTGCGAGCTTGAGTCGCTGCGCCTCGCCGCCCGAGAGCGTCGGCACGGGCTGACCGAGCCGCAGGTATTCGAGCCCCACCTCGACCAGGGGCTCGAGCCGCTGGAGCACTTCCTCGTCGCCGGCGAAGAACGCCACGGCTTCGGCCACCGTCATCTCGAGCACGTCGGCGATGCTGCGCGCCGGACCTTCGTCGCGCGCGATCTTCGCTTCGAGGATCTCGGGCCGATAACGCCGACCGTTGCAGTCCGGACAGCGCAGATACACGTCGGAGAGGAACTGCATCTCGACGTGCTCGAAGCCGTTACCGCTGCAGGTCGGACAGCGCCCGTTGCCGGAGTTGAAGCTGAACGTGCCGACGGTATAGCCGCGCTCGATCGACGTGGCCTCGGCTGCGAATCGCTTGCGGATCGTGTCGAAGGCGCCGACGTAGCTCGCGGGATTCGACCTGGTCGTTCGCCCGATCGGGGTCTGGTCCACCAGTACGACCCCGCCGACGTGCTCGGTGCCGAGGAGTACCCTGTGCGCACCCGGCGTCTCCGTCGCTTTGCCCTTGGCGCGCAGCAGCGCCGCGTAAAGAACGTCGCGCACCAAGGTCGACTTGCCCGAGCCCGACACGCCGGTGACGCATACCAGCCGGTTGAGCGGAAACTCGACATCGAGATCCTGAAGATTGTGCTGCGAGGCGCCCTCGAGCCGCAGGCGCGGTGTCTCGGGCGCCGGCGCGCCTCGCCGGTTGAGCGCGGCAACCACGTCGCGGCGCCCCGCGAGGTAGTCTGCCGTGAGCGTGTTACTTCCCACGATCTCGGCGGGCGTGCCGTCAAAGACCACCCGGCCGCCGCGCTCGCCGGGGCCCGGTCCCAGATCGAGGATGCGATCGGCCGCCAGCATGATCTGCGGATCGTGTTCCACCACGAGCAGCGAGTTGCCGTTCTGCTTGAGACGCTGCATCACCTCGATCACGCGCCGCATGTCCCGCGGATGCAGGCCGATCGAGGGCTCGTCGAGCACGAACAGCGTGTTCACGAGCGAAGTGCCGAGCGCAGTGGTCAGGTTGATGCGCTGTACCTCGCCGCCAGAGAGCGTCCGCGACTGGCGATCGAGTGTGAGATAGCCGAGCCCGACGCGGACCAGGAACTCGAGCCGCGAGCGGACTTCCCCCAACAGCAGGTCCGAGGCCTCATCGAGCTGCGCGGGCAGGACGAGCCCCGCGAAGAACTCGAGGCAGCGCTCGATCGGCAGCAGCATCAGCTCGTGCACATTGAGGCCGGGCGAGCCCAGTCGCCAGAGCAGCGCCTCGGACTTCAGCCGCGCGCCGCCGCAATCGCCGCAGGCGGTGTAGCTGCGATAGCGCGACAGCAGCACCCGGATGTGCATCTTGTAGGCACGCCCCTCCAGCCAGGCGAAGAAGCGGCGCACGCCGTACCAGATCTTCTTTTCCCAGGGGCCCTCACCCTCGATCACCCAGCGACGGTGTTCGTCGGTGAGTTCGCGCCAGGGCACGTCGACGGGCACGCCGCGCTTGCGGGCGTACTTGAGGAGATCGTCCTGGCACTCGCGATAGGCATCGGTCTGCCACGGACGCACCGCGCCGCCCCGCAACGTCTTCGAACCGTCCGGGATAACCAGACCGTAGTCGACGCCGATCACCCGGCCGAAGCCGCGACACGTGTCGCAGGCACCCAGCGGTGAGTTGAACGAGAAAAGGCTCGGGGTCGGGTCGCGGTAGGCGATGTCGCAGTCGGGACAATGCAGATCCGACGAGTAACGCCACTCCTGCGGAGGATCGGTTTGCGCATGCACGCAGATCCGGCCGCGACCGAGCTTCAGCGCCGATTCGAGGGTGTCGACCAGTCGGGCGCGCTCGGCGCCAGCCAGGCGCAACCGGTCCTGGACGATCTCGAGCACGCGGCCGCGCCGCGCATGCAATCGCGTGTAACCTTGCTTCGCAAGCAGGTCGAGTACCTCGGCCTCGCTGAAGTTGTCGGGCACCTCGACCGGGAAGGTCACGATCAGCCGCGGGTCGGTGAGCGTCCGTGCGCGCGCCGGAACATCGTCGGCGATGCTCTGCGCCGTATCGCGACGGACCGGCGCACTGCAGTTGCGGCAATGAAGCTGCGCGGCGCGCGCGTACAACAGCTTCAGATGATCGTTGAGCTCGGTCATCGTACCGACGGTCGAGCGCGAGGTCCGCACGGGGTTCGTCTGGTCGATCGCGATCGCCGGCGGGATTCCGTCGATGCGGTCGACCCGCGGCTTGTCCATCCGGTCGAGGAACTGCCGCGCATACGGCGAGAAGGTCTCGACGTAGCGGCGCTGACCCTCCGCGTACACCGTATCGAACACCAGCGAGGACTTGCCGGAGCCGGACACGCCGGTCACCACCACGAGCTCGCGCAGCGGAAGGTCGAGGTCAAGCGCGCGCAGATTGTTCTGGCGCGCCCCTCGAATGCGGATGCAGTCGGGCGTGGCTCTGGTCATGGTCCGGGGTCCGGCCGGGTACGGCGGGAACGGTCACGCTACCACGATTCGCCCGACTGGCCGATACTTCATGACAGAAAGATGACAGCCCGGTCCGGGGGAACGACACCATGGGATTTTTTTCCGCCCTGATGCCGCGCGAGACGCGGTTTTTCGCACTGTTCAACCGCCACGCGGAATACGTCGTGGAGGGCGGGCGGCTGGTGGCCGACCTGATGCACGAGCTCGGCGACGAACGCCGGCGGGCGGACCTGATCCGCCGCATCGGCGAGGCGGAGCGCGCGGCCGACAAGGTGACCCATGACACGGTGTCGCTGCTGCACTCGACCTTCATCACGCCTTTCGACCGCAACGACATCCACCGGCTGATCTCGAACATGGACGACATCCTGGACCTGATCCAGGACACCGCCGAGGCCGTGCATCTCTATGACATGAAGCAGCTGCCGCCCGAGGCGCCGCGGCTGGTGCGGCTGCTCGAGGCGAGCTGCGAGCGCGTGCAGGCGGCGGTGCAGCTGCTGCCCAGCATGGACAACGCCTCGAAGATGCTCGCGATCGCGCAGGAGATCGACTCGCTCGAGAGCGAGGCCGACGAGGCCATGCGTACGGGTATCTCGCGACTGTTCCGCGAGGAGCAGGACGTGCGTCAGCTGATCATGCACAAGAATGTCTACGAGTATCTCGAGGAAGCCACTGACAAGTGCCAGGACGTCGCGAACGTCATCGAGTCGGTCGTCGTCGAGAACGTCTGAGCATGGACCCTACGATCCCGTTCGCGACCCTTGTGGTCCTGGTCGCGCTTGCGCTGGCCTTCGATTTCATGAACGGTTTTCACGACGCCGCGAACTCGATCGCGACCGTTGTTTCCACCGGCGTGCTGCGGCCGCACCAGGCGGTGATCTGGGCTGCGTTCTTCAACTTCGTCGCGATTTTCATTTTTCATCTGAAGGTCGCGGCGACCGTCGGCAAGGGCATTGTCGATCCCGATGCGATCGACCATTACGTGATCTTCGGCGCGCTCGTCGGCGCGATCGTCTGGAATCTGATCACCTGGTATTACGGCATCCCGTCGAGTTCCTCCCACGCACTGATCGGCGGCATGATCGGCGCGACGCTCGCAAAAGCGGGCACGGGGCCGCTGCTCGCGCCGGGCATCGTGAAAACCGCGACCTTCATCGTCGTCGCGCCGTTGCTCGGAATGACGCTCGGTGCCCTGTTGATGATCGCTGTGTCGTGGGCCTGTCTGCGCAGGTCGCCACGGCGCGTCGACCAGTGGTTCCGACGCCTGCAGCTCATCTCGTCGGCGCTGTACAGCATCGGGCACGGCAGCAACGACGCCCAGAAGACCATGGGCATCATCTGGCTGCTGCTGATCACGGCCGGCATAACCACGCGGGAGCATCTCCCCTACTGGGTCATCGTCAGCTGCTACGTGGCGATCGCTCTCGGCACACTGTTCGGCGGCTGGCGGATCGTCAAGACCATGGGCCAGAAGATCACCAAGCTGCGGCCCGTGGGTGGCTTTGCGGCAGAAACGGGCGGAGCCATGACGCTGTTCCTCGCCTCGAGCTTCGGAATCCCGGTTTCCACCACGCACACCATCACGGGCGCGATCGTCGGTATCGGCGCCGCACAGCGCACGCGCGCCGTACGCTGGGGTGTGGCCGGCAACATCGTGATCGCCTGGCTTGTCACAATGCCGGCGGCTGCCGCGATGGCGGCGATCGCCTATTACGTCGGGCGGATGCTCCTGTCCGGCTGAACTGGTCTTCCCGCGGGCTGTCAGAGGCCCAACGCGCACGCGGCAAGGCTGTCAGAACACGGGCGGCTGGGGGCCGGGCGCCCGGGAGGACCTATGCGTGGAATCTACGGTGGTCTGCTGCTGGCGCTCTGCCTGCCCTGCACGGCTGCCGACAATTTCAAGGTCATCGAGCTGGAACAGGACGTCATCGAGCTCGAACGTCGCGTCGAGGAGCTGTCGCGACAGGTCGCGCAATTGCAGCAGCGCAATGCCGCCGCCGCCACCCGGCCAGAGACGCCTGCAGGGTGCCCCGCGGCCATGGCTGATTCGCCGGCGTGGCTCAGCGCGGCGAACTGGGGTCGCGTTCGCCCCGGAATGAGCGAATTCGAAGTGATCGACATTCTCGGGCCGCCTTCGTCGGTGCGGGGCGCGCCCGAATCGGAGTCGCGCGCGCTGATGTACGCCCTGGAGATTGGCTCGTCGGCTTTCCTGAGTGGCCGTGTGGACTTGAAGGATCGGCGCGTGATCGAGGTTCAGGTACCGGCTCTCAGATAGTCTCGAGTCGCAACCTGGCGCCTGTCAGGCCAAGCGCGGCACGGCGCACCGTATGTTGGTCAGCGCACCGACTCCCTTCACCGGCACGCGCATCCTTCCGCACGACGCTGAAGGAGACAGAGATGAATGCTGACAAGACCCACCCAGGCTGGACACGCTTCCTGGACCGGATCCGCAGGTTGTGGGAGACGCCTCCGCCGAAGGAGCCGACGCCAAAACCCGCGTTTGAGCACGCTGTCGTTCGCCACGCTGACGTTGCGGGGCCCGAGGTTTCCTCACGCTGATTCAGGGTCGCTACCCTTAACGGGCAGCGTGGTTCCGCCCACCGGCTCGTCTGTACGGAAGCGCACAGACGACACGCGAAGCGCCCGGGAACATTTCGTTCGTCTGCAGACTCCGAGCGGCGAAATGTTGGCCACCCAATTGTCAGCGCGACAGCGTTGCGCGGCTTTCGCGAAACCCTCATTGGTTCGGTCGATCTGGCAGCTAACCAACACGCTGCCGACGTTCGCACTGCTGTGGCTGGTGATGGCGTGGACCGTGCAGGCGCAGTGGCATTACGGCTGGACGCTGCTGCTCGCGCTGCCGGCCGCCGGGCTGTACGTGCGCCTGTTCATCATCCAGCACGATTGCAGTCACGGCTCGTATTTCGCAAGCAGACGCGCCAACCACTGGGTGGGCGCCTGTCTGGGGTTGATCACGCTGTTTCCCTTTGGCTACTGGAAGAGAACCCACGCCGTACATCACGCCACCTCGGGAAATCTCGACCGCCGTGGTTTCGGCGATGTCCTGACACTCACTCTCAACGAGTATCGTTCGCGTTCTCGATTGAGCCGCTTCGGCTACCGCTGCTATCGCAGTATGCCCGTGCTGCTCGGTCTGGGGCCGATCTGGCAATTCGTTATCAAGCATCGGGTGCCCTTGGATCTGCCGTTGTCGTGGAGGAAAGAGTGGCGCAGCGTGCTGCTCAACGATCTCATGCTTCTTCTCGCCGGCGTCGCCTTGTGCGGGGTCGTAGGCTGGGACACGGTTCTGCTGGTGCAACTCCCGGTGCTCCTGGTTGCCGGCGCAGTCGGCGTGTGGCTGTTCTATGTACAGCACACCTTTGAGTACGCCTACTGGTCACGGGCGGAGAACTGGGACCCCAATCAAGCCGCGGTCGCGGGCGCCTCGCACTACGACCTGCCGCAGGTGCTGCATTGGTTTACCGGCAACATCGGCTACCACCACATACATCACCTGGCACCGCGTATTCCGAACTACCGCTTGCGCGCGGCGTTTGAATCCAGCCCCTTGCTGGGGCACGCACCCAGCCTGACGCTACGTACCAGCCTCGAGTGCGCGCGCATGAAGCTTTGGGACGAAGATCGGCGACTTATGGTCGGGTTTCCGGAGTGAACGTGCGTCGGCCGTGCCGCGACTGTTGCGCCCCGGCGTCCATCGCCGGGATGTCTGTGCGCCGGCGTACAGACGTACCAGCACTGTTTCGCGGACGCTTTCAGGCAGGCTGACGGAGACTTTGAGGACATGGGCGTGGAGAATCCCGGGCGTCGCGGCTCGCTCGTACGGAGCGAGTACTTGATAGAGCGCTTTCGCGTTTTCTTCGAATCCGGCGGTGGATGGCACTGCGGGTGCGCGGATTTCGCTTCCTCCAGTGCATGCGAACATTCCCGGGAAGCTGCCGGCATGCGCGCCGCCCAGGCCGAGATCACGGACCACGTGGCGACCGGTCGCTCGCAACTCGCGCGGAACCTTTGGGGAAGTCGCGTGACGTCTTGACGCGAATTGAGACTGTGCCCGTACGACGTGAGTATCGCGATGACGATATGGTTGGGCACGTCGCGCACCTGGAAGCATGGGAGGACGACGGCGGCGCAACGGGGGCTGACGCCTGCACCCGCGATGTGCCGTCTGAAGGGCAGTCGGCCGCCGACTCTCGTCTGGTTAACAGGCCGCGCACCAGCTAACCGGACTTTGCAATCTATGGGCGTGCGATCTCAGGAAGCCAGTAACCGATCCGTCTCTTTCTTGACGACGGCATAACACTCGCAACACTGCTCTTCGAGCTTTGGCCGGTTCAGCACCGTGATCTTGCCACGGGCGTATCGAATGACCCCCAGCTTCTGCAGCTTGCCAGCGGCCTCGGTAACGCCTTCGCGCCGAACGCCGAGCATGTTGGCGATCAGCTCCTGGGTCATGGTCAGTTCGTCCGAGGCCAGGCGGTCGAGCGACAGCAGCAGCCAGCGGCACAACTGTTTGTCCACCGAGTGATGCCGGTTGCAGACCGCGGTCTGGGCCATCTGAGTGATCAGGGCCTGCGTGTAGCGCAGGAGCTTGAGCTGCATCTGCCCGTTTCGATGGAACTCATCCTTGAGCAGCTGGCCGATCAGCTTGTATGCGTGGCCGGCGCTCTGCACGATCGCCCGGCTTGGGGTGGTCTCCCCGCCCATGAAAAGCGCGATGCCGATCAAACCCTCGTTGCCCACGACGGAGATCTCCGCGGACGCACCGTCTTCCATCACGTACAGCAGCGACACGATGCAGTCGGTCGGAAAGTACACGTGGCGCAGGGCATCCCCGGGCTCGTACAGCACCTTGCCGAGGGGCATCGGGATGAGCTGCAGGTGCGGGTAGACCCGCTCACGCTCGGCTGGCCCTAGTGACGCCAGCACCCCGTTCTGCAGAGGATCGTGAGGACCGGACATGACGCGTCTTCCAGTAGCAACGAGTGCGGTGCGCGGAATGAACTATACGCTCCAACGACCCTCCAGCGTGCGGTACCGCACATAGGCGGGCCTCGCGGCCTCTATGTACGCAGGCGCACCGACGCCCTCAGCTCGACCGCGCACACTCCGTCTCTTGATGGACGACCGACGGAACCGGTGGTCCACCGTCACCAGGCAGGAACTCAAATGAACGTTACATCGCAAGATCGCCGCGGCGGCTCGCGCTGGCATGCCCCGCTGGCTGTCGCCGGCGCGCTAATGCTCGCAGCGTGCGCATCCACGCCACCGGCACCCACTGCAAGCCTCCAGGCTGCACAGCAGGCCATTGCCACCGCGGAGCGGGCCGAGGCCGGCAACTACGCCGCAGGCGAGCTGGCCGAGGCGCGCGCGAAGCTCGCGTCCGCCGACACCGCCGTCAACGAAAAGGAAATGGTCATGGCTGAGCGGTTTGCCGACGAGTCGCGCGCAAACGCGGAGCTCGCCTCGGCGAAGACTTCTGCGGCAAAAGCCAAGGCCGTGAATGATGAAATGAAGCTGAGCACCGGGACTCTGATCGAAGAGATGGAGCGCAGCTCAGGAGCAACGCCATGACCGCCAAAACCCATAGAATGAACACGAATGCCCTGATCGCGGCGACCGTGTCGTCCATCCTTCTGGCGGCCTGCGCGGCTGCACCGCAGATACCGGCGGGTGCGGCACAGGCACGCAGCAAGCTAACGCAATTGCGGTCAGATCAGGAACTCGCAACCCGTGCGCCCGTGGCGATCCAGGAAGCGGACGCCGCCGTGCGCGCGGCCGAAACACCCCAGAAGGACGAAGCGCTGGGAGCTCATCGGGTTTACATCGCCGATCGAAAGGTCGACACGGCCTGGGCGCTTGCCGAATCCCGTCTCGCAGAAGATCAGCGTGCCGCGCTAGGCGCGGACCGCGAGGGTGCACGTCTCGACGCCCGCACGCGCGAAGCCGATGCGGCCAAGTTGGCGGCTGCAGCCTCGGCGGCGGAGTCCGCGGAACTGCAGCGGCAGATTGACGAGCTGCAGGCGAAGGAGACAGACCGCGGGTTGGTGCTTACGCTCGGCGACGTATTGTTCGAGAGCGGCAAGGCACAACTGAAGTCGGCCGCGGCCGGCAACCTGAACACGCTGGTCATGTTCCTCAACAACTACCCCAACCGCACCGTCCTGATCGAGGGCTACACGGACAGCGTCGGCAGCGACGACTACAACCAGGGGTTGTCCAGCCGGCGCGCGGAATCGGTGCAGGCATACCTGGTTGGACAGGGCATCGACCGGGGGCGGCTCACCGCGTCCGGCCTGGGTGAGAGCGCCCCGGTGTCAGACAACGAGTCGGCCACAGGCCGGCAGCTGAACCGTCGCGTCGAGGTCATCATCAGCAATCCGGACCTTGCGTCGAGATAGTTTGTCGAGTGGCGGGCACCACACGGTACTTCATGCCACTTCAAGCCGCGCGGCTCACGCTGCGCGGCGTTTTTTTGGCACGACGAGGTCAACACAACATGCTGGTATACGTCTCGTTCCCGGCTGCGTAACACCGGCACGCGACGGCTTCCAGACCGCGTCCGTTGAGAATCGTGATGTTGCCGCGCGCGTAACGGATCAGCTTGCGCGTCTGCAGCGCGCTGGCAGCTCGAGTGACGCCTGCGCGACGCACCCCCAGCATGTAGGCGAGGAATTCATGGGTCATGCGGAAGTTATTGGAATGCGCCCGATCCCGCGTCAAGAGGAGCCAGCGCGCAAGCCGCGCCTCCACAACATGGAAGCGCGTGCAGGCGGCGGTCTGTGCCAGCTGGCTCAAGATCACATGGACGTAGATGTTCAGGCGATTTCGCAGGGGTGGGCTGTGTGTGAGCTCGCGGCAGAATGGCGCCGCTTCCATTCGCCAGGCCGTGCCCGCGCCCTGCACGAGGCCGTGCAGCGGCACGGTGCTGATGCCGAGGACCAACGAGATTCCCAGCATCCCTTCGTCGCCGACCAGGCCCACCTCGAGCCCCGCGTGTCCGTCGATCGGCGCGATCAGGGAAATGAAGCTCGCAACGGGGAAATAGACGTCGCGAACACGCTCGCCTGGCGAGCAGAGCACTGCGCCGAGGGGCAGCTCGACCTGCTCGCAGCGTGCAAGCAGGTGTTGACGGTCCCGAGGCGGCAGCGCCGCGATCAACTGGTTCTTCGAGAGGGCCGGCGACGGCTCTGGCACGGAGACTCTCCTGTTCGCCGGGCTGAACGTGCAATTCCAGTTGGACAGTATGACCGTCGCCCACGCGCTGATCTGTTCGGTGGACCACTGATAGACCGCCCCTCACTGGCCGCCGGGATCTGGCATGTACGGTAGCGCACAGAGAATTCCAAGGTCCTGTGCCAAAGTTTCAGAGACCACCGTTGCGCGTGCCGCAAAAGGAATGTCGCGGACCATACTTCTTGTACTGGACGATGCCGCAGTTGCGGGCGCCGTTCAGAAGTTGCTCGTCAACTCGCGAGACGGGCCCTTCAACGTCGAGTGGGTTAGTCGATGCTGCGACGGCATAGAACGGCTGCTCGGTCGGCGGGGCGAAAGCATCGCAGCGACCGTGGTCGACCTCTCCCTGCCCGATAGCCAGGGAATCGAGACGTTCGACCTGCTCTTCCACGCCTCCCCGCACGTTCCCATCCTGGTGGTGAGCAGCCTGCGCGACGAGGACGTCGCCCGGCTGGCCGTCGAGCGCGGCGCGCAGGACTATCTGCTGAAGGAGCGCCTCGACGGATACACGTTGCCGAAGGCCGTGACCACCATGCTGGCGCGCTCGGCGCAGTCGGAGGCGCGGCTCCTGGAGGAGCAGCGAGCGCAAGTCACGCTCGCCTCGATCGGGGATGCCGTGGTCAGCACTGACGTCGCCGGAAACGTGACCTACCTCAACCCGGTTGCTGAACGCATGACCGGCTGGTACCGGCAGGAAGCCTGCGGCCGGCCACTGCAGGAGGTGCTGCGAATCATCGACGCTGACAGCCGCGAACCGGCTCTGAATCCCCTCGCATTGGCGATCCTGAAGGACAAGACCGTCGGTCTGAGCGGCAATTGTGTTCTGGTCCGCCGTGACGGATACGAGTCCGCCATTGAAGACACCGCCGCACCCATACACGACGCGCGCGGACAGGTGACCGGCGCCGTCATCGTCTTTCATGACGTGGGCGTGGCGCGCGCGATGTCACTCAGAATGTCGCATCTGGCCCAGCACGACTCTCTCACCGGGTTACCCAACCGCGTGTTGCTGAACGACCGGCTCAACCAGGCGATCGAGATGGCGCGGCGCCACAGTCAATCACTCGCCGTGTTGTACGTGGATGTGGACCGCTTCAAGCACATTAACGACTCCCTGGGTCATGCGGTCGGTGATCGTCTTCTGCAGTCGATCTCACGTCGCCTGGTGGCCTGCGTGCGCAGCTCGGACACCGTCAGCCGACCCGGCGGTGACGAATTCGTGGTGCTGCTTTCGGAAGTGGGTTGCGCGGAAGATGCCCTTTGCGCTGCAGACAAGATACGGGCGGCAATGGCCGCTCCGCATCGGATCGACCAGCTGGATCTCCACGTCACAGTGAGCCTGGGTGTCGGTCTGTATCCCGATGATGGTACGGACGCCGAGACGCTGTTGGAGAATGCAGACCGGGCCCTGCTGCGCGCCAAAGCGGATGGGCGCGGCAACTCGCAGCTCTTCGAGCCGGAAATCGACGTCCACGCTGCCAGGGGAAAGAAGCCGGGCTACGGTGCAAGCAGCTCCGATCGTGGGGCTAACCCTACCGGCAGGCGGGACGCCGGCGCGTAGCGTCGCGCTGCATACCAGAGTCAAGCGCATGTGGCGCCAACCATAAGGACAACAATGCAAAACCCAGCGGAATCAAGCCACGATAGCCCCGGGCGGGCAAGCATACGCAACGGACTGCCCTCCGATGCGGCGCTTCTCGCCGACGCGCATAGCGTTTGGCTTGCGCGGATCGTCGGACGCGAACCCCAAAACGGCGCACGGCTTCCGCACCGCTGGCACGAGGAACAGCAACGGGCCGCAGATCGCGCTGCGGTGGGCCGGCACGTCAGCGAGCAACTCGTAATGGTCTCGCACGAATTGCGCAATTGCCTCGGCGCAATCCGAATCGCGGCCAGCCTCATCAAGCTAAAGCAGCAACAACCGGCCGCCGCGGAGAGCGCACGGCTGGTCATCGAGCGCCAGGCCGCGCAGATGGCGGCGCTGATCAACGATCTGCTCGACGTAGCTTTGCTCGAAGTATCACAGAGCGTTGGCGGTTGGCCCCCCCTGCGGTGCGAGCGAGTCGATCTGCGGGTCGTGGCAAGGCACGCGCTGGAGACCGTCGCAGCGGAGATCGGCCGTCGCAATCAGCGGCTGACGATCACTCTGCCTGAAGCGCCGGTATGGCTGCAGGCCGACGCCGGCCGACTGGAGCAGATACTGGTGAACCTGCTCGGCAACGCGTCGAAGTACACCGACGATGCCGGGGACCTGCGATTCTCAGTGCAGCACGCCACCGGTGAGGCCACGGTGCGCGTGGCCGATTCCGGCGCTGGTATCGCCCCCGACTTGCTGCCGCATGTGTTCGACCCGTTCGTGCAGGCGCATTCGTTGTCCCGCGCCGAACCGGGGATCGGCATCGGTCTGACCGTGGTCCGCGATCTGACCGAGATGCACGGTGGCCACGTGACTGCGGCGAGCGCCGGCCTGGGACAGGGAAGCGAGTTCACGGTGCATCTGCCCCTCGCCCTGGACTGAACACCGACTCGGGCTGCAGCTTTAGCGGCTGCAACTCATCCAGCCGGGCGCTCGATCTCCTCAGGCTGACCGCGGCGCGGCGCGCGACGGGTCGAGCAACAGCTCGACCTTGTCGCGGAAGCTGCGACTGAGCTTGATCTCCTGGCCCGAGGCGAGCTTGAGAAAGCATTCGCCGTTCGAGTGCGGGCGCAGTGAACGCACACGCGCCAGGTTGACGATGGTCGAGCGGTGGACACGCTGGAAGACGTCGGGGTCGAGCATCTCCTCCAGTTCCTTCATCGTCGCGCGCAGCACATGGGTCTGGCCCGTGGCGTGCAGGCACATGTAGTCACCCGCGGCGTCGATCCAGTCGATAGTCGCGACGTCGAGGCGCACGGTCTCGCGGCCGACGCGGATCGGGATCATCGCCGCGTAGCGGCGCGAGGGCGAGCCTGCGATCGCTGCCAGCGTGTCCGCCTCGATCTCGCCCTTGCCCGTGAGGTCGGCGAGCAGCGCCATGAGCTGCTCGCGCTGCGCCAGCGCCTGGCGCTGGTGCCACTGACCCCGCACGCGCTCGAGAGCGCGTGCAAGCCGCTCCTCGTCGACCGGCTTCAGGAGGTAGTCGAGCGCGCGTGCCTCGAAGGCGTCGATGGCGAAGCGATCGAAGGCGGTCACGAACACGACCATCGGCATGCTTTCCTGCGGCACGCTTGCCAGCACGTCGAGGCCCGACAATCCGGGCATCTGGATATCGAGAAACATCAGATCGGGGGCGTGCTCGGATATCGCGGCGAGCGCCTGCCGGCCGTTCGCGCACTGCGCGACGATTTCGATGTCCTGTGCGTCCTGCAGCCGGATCTCGAGACCCCGGCGTGCGAGCTCCTCATCGTCCACGATGATCGTGCGAATAGTCATGCTGCTCATCACCTCTACAACTGGGCTGCGCGCTCGTAGGGCAGCGTGATCTCGATGCGCAGACCCGGCTGGGCGTTGCGCATCGTCACGCAGTTGTGGTCGCTGTACAGCACCGCCAACCGCTCCCTGGTATTGCGCAATCCTACGCCACGCCCGTTGCCTGTCTCCACGCCCGGCGCGAGCCCCGGCCCGTCGTCCTGCACGGCGAGCCCCAGGGACTTGCCGCGGACGCAGCCCTCGATTCGCAGGCGCCCGCCCTCCTCACGTGGCGCGACCGCGTATTTCAGTGCGTTCTCGATGAGGGGCTGCAGGATCAGCGACGGAACCAGGCCCTGGTAGGCCGCGTCCTCGATGTCGAAGCTGAGCTTGAGCCGGTCGCCGAACCGCAGCTTCTCGATCCCGAGATACAGGTTGAGCGCGTCGATCTCCTGGCGCAGGGAGACGCGCTTCATCGGGTCCTTGTCCAGCGTATAGCGCAGGAAGTCGGACAGGCGCGTGACCGCCAGGTTGGCTATCTTGCTCTGGCCGTCGAGGATCAGGGTCGAGATCGCGTTGAGTGTGTTGAACAGGAAATGCGGATTGAGCTGGTAGCGCAGCATCTTGACCTGGGCTTCCTGCGCGAGTGCGGACGCCTTGAGGGCCGCCTCGCGCTGCTGCTGGAGCGCCTCGAAGTGCTTGATCCCGAAATAAAGTCCCGACCACAGCAACAAGAGGTACGTCGAGGGAAGCGCGTAGCCGAAAATTGCATACCAGGGCTCATCGTGGAGCCAGGCCTCCATGTACCGGTCGAAGGCCAGGTTGATGAATACCCGCCAGACGAGCGCGGTAACCCAGGCCGCGAGCGGCACCAGGATCAGGATCGTCACCGGCTGCCGGGCCCACATCCAGCGGTAGAGGTAGCGCAGGGGGATCGTCAGCAGAAAGCCCGAGATGCCCGCAATCAGCAGCACCTTGATGTACGAGCCAGGCTTGTCGTACAGCAGGGCTCCGACGTACTGCACGATGACGTAGGCGCTCCAGCCAACCGTCTGGAGCACCCAGAACAGCAGATTGCGGTTGCGTCTGAGGTCGTCGAGCGTCATGTATTCGTCTTGCGCGGGCGACGGACGCGTCCCGGGCAGCGAACCGGTCCGCCCTGCCCGGCGTCCGGTCACAGTCACCCGGCGAAGCTTAGCGGGTCATCCCCCCGGTCGAGAACGCCTCGTCGCAATCACGCCACGCTTCGCCGCCGGTTCGGGGGTCGTACGCTTCTGTGACGGGGGTCGTGCAATATGTCCGCGGGCTCGGGTACCGTCGCGCTCCGGGTGACCGGTGAATCCTTGCCGGCGACCCACGCCGCCAACATAGCACCGATCGAACAAGACCCCTTGGAGACCTCGCATGGCCAATACGTATGACTCCCCCAACGACCGCGCCTCGATCCTGGGCCCCACGCTCCGCTTCAAGGGCGAGCTGGCTGCCGACGAGGACCTCGTGATCCACGGCCAGGTCGAGGGAAGCGTTGGCCCGGCCCCTCGGGTGACCATCGGTCCCGAAGCCATGGTCAAGGCCACGGTGACAGCCGACGTAATCGTCGTCGAGGGAAAGATCGAGGGCGACCTGAAGGCCCAGACCTCGGTCGCCGTGCGCCAGAAGGCGAACGTGCGCGGCAACATCGAGGCGCCGGCGATCAACATCGCCGAGGGCGCCTGCTTCAACGGCAGTATCAAGATGGATACCACCCGGGCGAGCCAGGTCGAGAAGCTGGCGCGCTCGCCGGGCGCCGTGCGCACCGGCACCGGTGACTGATCCGCGAGGAATCCCGACATGTGGAAGCGAGAGCGATCTGAGCGCAATGCGCTCGACGACATGATGGCTGAAACGACCAAACCCTATCCCCCCGCGTTCCCGCCTCCGGCCGCCGCGCCGGTCGCGAACGTGGTGACGCCGCCGCCGACCCCGCCAGCGGCTCCCGTGGCTCCGGCGGTGGACTCGCCTGCGCGCACTGCGGCCAGTGCCGCTCCGGGCTCGAAGGTCTCGGTACTGGGACCGTCGCTCAGGTTCAAGGGCGATCTCGTGGCCGACGAGGATCTCGTTGTGCAGGGACAGATCGAAGGATCGATCCTGCACACGCGGAGCCTGACGATCGGTGCGCAGGGCCGCATGCAGGGCGACATCAAGGCGCGCCGAATCACCGTCGAAGGGACGGTGGACGGCGATCTCTATGCGCTGGACAGCGTGGTGCTGCGCGCGGGCGCGATCGTTCGCGGCAACGTCTTCGCCAACAAGGTCTCGGTGGCCGAGGGTGCGAAGTTCAGCGGCCGGATCGACATGGACAATGCGCCGACCGTTCCCAGCGTGACCGGCCGGACCGCCGGCGGCAGCGACGCTGCTGGTGACAACCTGACCGACCAGCAGGTCGGCGAACTGCTCGCAAAGGCCTGAAACAGACGGCGGTCAGGCTTCTTTCCGACTCCGGAAAGAAGCCTGCCCATGCGATCGCTCAACCCATGAAGAAGACGTTGAGCTTGTTGCCGTCCAGGTCGCGGAAGTATCCGGCGTAGAACCCCTGCCCGCGCGGGCCGGGCGCGCCTTCGTCCTTCGCCCCTAGCGACATCGCCTTGCGGTGGAGGCGATCGACCACCTCGGTGCTGTCCGCGGCGAGCGCCACCATCGTGCCGTTGCCGGGCGTGGCTGCGCGACCATCGAAGGGGAGTATCACGCCCAGCGCCGGCAGGTCCGGCCGCACCGACCAGGCGACGAATTTCTCGGATTCCATGTAGCGCTTCGCGCCGACCTCTGCGAGCAGCGCGTCGTAGAACGTCGCGGCCCGCTTGAGATCGCTTGTGCCGAGAGTGATATAGCCGATCACGATGCTGCTTCCGACTGCGCCCACTGCGGCGGCAGGCGAGTATACGGCAGCGACGTGACGGCTCAGCGCGTTCCGCCCAGCACCCGCGCGGGCAACATGACGATGGCGCGCAGCAGCGCGAACAACCCGTTCACCGTGATTCCCAGCAGCCGAAACGGCAGCAGCAGCAGCCACACGAGCGGATAGAGCAGGAGTGCCGCTATGGCGAGCGGCCAGCAGAAGAGCAGCAGGAAGAGCCAGAGCAGTAATGCCACCATCGCGCGTTCCCGTTGGGATCAGTAGCCACAATGCTGCCAGACCCGTGTCGTGGCTACGCACCGTCGTCGCGCGCGCCGAACGGCCCGGCGCAGGGGGGGTCAGCGGATGTCCGTCACCACCACGAGCTGAAACGCGCGCTGCTGGATCCAGCGGAACCCCTCGTCGTCCTGCGCTCCCCAGGCAAACTCATCCGTGACGTTGGTGACGGACGCGCGCACGCTGACCGGAGCGTTACGCACGTCGAAGCTGTACCGCAGCCCGAGATCGAGCGTCGTCCAGGGTTCCGATTCGACGCTGTTGTCGGCCTTGGCCTCGGCTGCACCGTTGCTCGCGACCGAGACGCTGAGCCCGAATCCCCGCCAGCGCTCGGGCTCGTAGTCGACTTCGACGACACCGGAGTATTCAGCGATCGCGATCGCGAGGGATCCGACGCCCTCTGGAGCGTCGACCATCCGCGGACGCTGTGCCAGCAGCCCCGCCACCACGCTCAGCCCCTCGTGCGGATGCGAAACCATCGACACCTCGACGCCGTCGTTCCGCACCAGGCCCGAGAGACCGAACCGGCCGTCGGGATCGAGCGCGCGATTCGGGCGTTCGAGCCGGAACACCGATCCGACCAGGTCGGTGTCGGAGCCGAGTGGCCAGCGCAGACCCGCGTCCCATTGTTCGGTACGCGACGCAGGCAGAACCTCGCCCGCGTTCACGGCGAAGCTCGGGGCGATACCGCTGTCCTCGAAGCCGCGCGCGTAGGCGGTGTACGCGCGCAGACCATTCTCGAGCGCAAACGAAACGGAGGCGGCACCCATCCATGGACGCTCATCGATGGCATGCGACTCACTTGTGAGACCCGAAGACACTTCGCGTCGATAGTCCGCTCGCTGCACGCCGAGCTGCAGCTCAAGCCGGTCCCGCCAGGCGAGCCGCATCATCGCGCCGGGAGTCAACTGGCGGACCGACTCGCGATCGTCCGGACCATCGTTCAGGCCGGGCTCCGGGAGCGGCGGAACCGGCTCTCCCGCCAAGTAGGGTGCTTCCACGGGATCGGGCTCGCGCGGCGAGCGGACCCGCACATCGCGCCCCCGCAGGCTCAGCAGCAGGTTCGCTCGCCAGTCCGTCGCGACGTCGAAGTCGCGCGCAGCCTGCAGCTCACCCGACCACGAGCCGTAGTCCCGTCCCGGATACAGGATCGCGCCAAACACTCCGTCGCCCGCTTCCGTGACGGCGTCCAGGTATTGGAACACCTCGCGCTCGCTCACCCACTCGGAGCGGAATGCGCCCAGCTTGACGCTCCAGGCGCCGAGCGACATACGGTCGACGATCAGTCCGTAGTTGCGATCCTCGCCGGTGTCGCCGGCCCAGACCTGACCCAGGTACGGTCCGCGCTCTGCGCGCGGTGGCCGCCACGGGCCGGCCGTGTAGTAAGCGAGCGGGCTCTCGTAGTCCTCGTAACGGTCTTCGCTTGCGTAGGCGGTCACGCGCAGTCCCGAGTCGGCGATCCAGCTCGGACTCAGGAACCACACGTAGTAGCGACCATCGCCGCCGTGCTTCTCGTTCTCGTCGGGGTACACACTCAGGCCGGCCGCAAGCGCGTAGCCCTGCTCGCCACCGACGGTCCAGTCGAGGTCGATGAACGGCGAGCCAAAAGATGCCACGCCGCCGGCGATGCTCAGCAATGCATCGGCTCCTGGACGGCGCAGCGAGTAATCGGCGATGCCGGAAGGCGCCGGCAGCGGTGTTTCGAGTGCGGTCGCTCCCACGCGAACGGCCACATCGGCGAAGAGCCGGTCGGTGAACTCGCCCTGCCGGTCGATATAGAGACCATCGAGACGCAGGTTGCCCGCATTCACCGGGCTGAAACCGCGTACGTACTTGTCGGAGTAGAGCCCGATCGTCTCCCCCGCCACCGACAGACCGAAGGCGTCGTCGGCCTCCGACGCGGCCGTCGTATCGGCGCGTTGCGCCGACGCGGTGCCGGTCGCGAACATCAGCGCGGCGAGGAGTAGCGAGGTGCGCGGCAAGTCCAGCGGGCGATCAGGGGATCTGGATCTTCCCGCGTGGCGGTAGACCGCCCTGACCGATTGCAGCAGCGGCGCTGGCATCCGGTATCACAATCGACGACGCCTGCTGTCGGCGCATCTCCTGCAGTTCCTTCAGCGTCTCGTCGAAGGCCACCTTGGCGGCATCGGCAAACCGGTCGCAGGCTTCCTTGAGATTGTTCGCGGGGATCTCGAAGCTGAGCGGGAGCAGGCCACCCGGCGTCATGATCTGCGCCTGGCCTACGTAGCTCGGCTGACGCAGCGGATCGGGGGTGCCGTCGGACTTGACCGGCGTCATGACCCGGATCGTGCCGACTTTGCGGTCGGAGTAGACGTCCTCGCGGTACAGATCCTGGGCGTCCATCCGTGGTTCTGGGGCGTTGCTCGGGCCGGCCATCGTGGCTTGTCCTTGGGTCAGCAGTTTCGATCCGGGGGCGACACGGTACCGGAACGGGTTTAGCCGCGCCAGCCGATCCCCCGGGCTTGCCGTCATAATAGCGTCGCCATGCTGAGCCGGCGATTGCGATCCTCACATGTCGCCCGAGCGGCCGGCCGGACCATCATCGGCGGAACATTGGCCGTAACCCTCGCCTGCAGATATCTGGCCTCGCGGATGAAGACATGAACGACACTGGTCGAGGACCGATTCGCGCGCCACGCGGCACGTCCATCACGGCGCGCAGCTGGCTGACCGAAGCGCCGCTGCGCATGCTGATGAACAACCTCGATCCCGAGGTCGCCGAGCGGCCCGAGGAACTGGTCGTCTACGGCGGCATCGGCCGCGCTGCGCGCAACTGGGACTGTTACGACCGGATCGTCGCGGCGCTGCGCGCGCTCGGCGACGACGAGACGCTGCTGGTCCAGTCGGGCAAGCCGGTCG
>Ga0209974_10000190_pt1 | contig 19527 bp, 15 predicted proteins | sample InoplaM3SPM_FD_187592 | JGI IMG/M metagenome (GOLD analysis project Ga0209974, IMG submission 187592) | Arabidopsis thaliana rhizosphere microbial communities from the Joint Genome Institute, USA, that affect carbon cycling - Inoculated... | ecosystem: Host-associated > Plants > Roots >...
AGATGGAGGGCACGTACCCACTGCCAGAGGCCCAGCTCGACCGGTTCCTGTTCAAGCTGTGGGTGCCCTTCCCTTCCGAAGAAGACCTCGTCCAGATCATGGAGCGGACCACCGGCGCGCACATGCCGCGCGCCCACGCTGCGGCCAACGCCGCCGAGGTAGTCCAGATGCAGCGCCTCGCGCGCAGCGTCCCGATCGCGCCGCACGTGACCGCATACGCGGTCTCGGTCCTGGCGGCCACGCATCCGGACGCACCCCGTGCACCCGAGCTGGTCAAGGAATACGTCCGCTACGGCGGCTCGCCCCGTGGCGCGCAGGCCATGGTGCTGGGAGCCAAGATCCATGCCCTGCTGGACGGCCGATTCAACGTCGCGTTCAGTGACGTGCAGGCAGTCGCGGCGCCCGCGCTTCGCCATCGGATCATCCTCAACTTCGAGGGCGAGGCCGAGGGGATCAACAGCGACAGCGTGGTCCGCGCCATCATCGCCGAGACGCCCACCGACTCGGTCGAGTAGCGGTTCATGACCGCGCCGGTCGCGCACGCCGCGGAGGCCGGTGCAGGCGCCGATCTCCTCTTCGACGAGGCGTTCCTCCGTCGCCTGGAACAGCTCGAGCTCGCCTCGCGACGGCTGACCGCCGGACGAATGAAGGGCGAGCGCCGTTCCGTGCGTCGTGGCCAGAGCGTCGAGTTCGCCGATTACCGCAACTACAGCGCCGGCGACGACCTGCGCCAGCTCGACTGGAACGTGTACGCCCGCCTCGAGCGGCTCTTCATCAAGCTCTTCGTCGAGGAGGAGGACGTCACCGTCCACGTTCTCGTCGATGCCAGCCGCAGCATGGACTTCGGCGAGCCGAACAAGCTGACGTTTGCGCGTCGCGCAGCGGGCGCGCTCGCCTACCTGGGGCTGGCGCACCTCGACCGGGTCAGCGTCGCCTTCCTGGGCGAGGGACGCGCGCTGAGCCTCCGACCGCTGCGCGGAAAGGCCCGTGTCTTCGAGGTCTTCAGGTTCCTCTCCGAGCCGCGACCGGAGCGGCTCACCGGACTGGCGGCCGCCGCCCGGGACTACGCCAGCAGGATCCGTGGGCGAGGGCCGCTGATCCTCGTCAGCGACCTGCTCGACCCCGGCTACCTGGACGCGCTGCGCGACCTGGCCGGGACCCGCTGCCAGCTCTCTGTCCTGCACGTGCTGGCGCCAGAGGAGCTCGACCCCGACGTCCCGCCGGATGCCCGCCTGGTCGACAACGAGACCGGCCACGGGATCGAGGTGACCGGCGACGACGACCTGGTCGACCGCTACCGCGCGCGGCTCGGCGAATGGCAGGAGGAGCTCGCGACGTTCTGCGCGCGCCGCGGCGGAGCCTACGTCTCCGTCCCCTCCGACCTCGACCTGGCCGACCTCCTCTTCGACGTCATGCGCCGGAGAAGGGTGATCGAGTGACCAGCCGCGTGATCCTGATGGAAGGGGTGGGCGGGCGCGGGTCCGCGAGCCTTGCGCAAGCGGCGAGCGGGCCCGTGCCCGACCGGCCCATCCCGTGATCGCTCCGCTGGCCCTCATCGGCCTCATCAGCCTACCGATCATCGTCGCGTACTACATGCTGCGGCTGCGACGACGGGACGTGCCGGTCGGCAGCACGTTCCTGTGGCAGCAGCTGGTGCGCGACGTGGAGGCCAACGCGCCGTGGCAGCGGCTGCGCTTCAGCTGGCTGCTCCTCCTCCAGCTGCTGATCGCGCTCGTGGCGGTGATCGCCGCCGCACGGCCGTTCCTGACGGTCAGCTCCGACCTCGCCGCCAACGTGGTGCTGATCGTGGACACATCGGCCTCGATGGGGACGGCCGAGGAGGGTTCGTCGCGCATCGCCCTGGCGCAGGCGGCCGCGCGGCGGGTGATCGGTCAGCTGCCCGAGGGCGGACACGTGACGGTGGTCGCCGCCGATGACTCGGCGCATGTCCTGGTCAGCGACACGGACGACCGGGCAGCCGCGCTCGCGGCGGTCGACACGATCGTGGCCACCGAGGTGCCGGGCGACCTGACCGATGCCTTCGCGCTCGCGTCGGCGCTCGCGGCTCGCGACTCCGACTCGACCGTGGTGGTGGTGACCGATGCGAACGCCGACCGGCTGCCAGACGTCGGGATCGGCGCCCCGGTCCAGGTCGAGCGAGTCGGCTCGACCGATGCGAACCAGGCGGTGGCCGCCCTCTCCCTGCTGAGACGCTCTGGCGGTGCGCAGCTGGACCTGTTCGTGGCCGTCAGCAACCCCTCGGCGCTTGAGGTCACGCGACGCCTCGAGATCTACGCGGATGACGTCCTGGTCGATGCGCGCGACCTGCGGATCCCCGCGGAGCAGCGGTCCGAGGCGCTCATCACCAGCGTCCCGCAGGCCGCCCGCGTGGTCGAGGCGCGGCTTGCCGGCAACGATGCGCTGGCAGTTGACGATCGGGCCTTCGCGCTGGTACCTGCCGCCGGAGCGGTGCGCGCGCTGCTGGTTGGCCCGGGCAACACCTACCTCGAGAACGCGCTGGCCCTGCTGCCGCGCCTGGAGCTGTACGCGGTCGGGGCCGGTGGCTACGTCGACGCGATCGACGCCGCCGCCGAGAACGGGACGCCGTACGGGATCGTGATCTTCGACCGGACCGTCCCCGCCGAGCTCCCCGACGTGCCCGCGTTGTACGTGGGACCGACCGCGGACGGAGCCTTCGGCACGGTTGGGCGTGTCGTCGACGGCCCGGCGCTTGGCCGGCCCGACCCCGCTGACCCGCTGCTGCGCTTTGTCGACATCTCCACCCTGCACATCGGTCGTGCGCGCGCCATCACCCTGGCCGACGGCATGCGCCCCGTCGTCGAGAGCGTGGCCGGTGACCCGCTGGTCGCCATCGGCCGGGTTGACGGCCGTGGCGTGGGGCTCCTCTCGTTCGCCCTCGGTGACAGTGACCTCCCGCTGCAGGTCGCGTTCCCGCTGCTCATGAGCAACCTCGTCGACGCGCTCCTGCCCTCGACCGATGGGATCCTGCCGCCATCGGTGGAGCTGGGCCAGCCCATCGCGGTCACGGTCGATCCCGCGATCAGCCGCGTGGCGGCCGTCACGGTTGCCACGGGCGATCGGGTCGAGCTCGACGTCATCGGCGGCCGGGTGACGGTGCCGGGGCCTCGAGTCATCGGCCTGGTGGACCTGCAGGTCGTCGACGACGGGACCGGTGCGGGCGGCGACTCGCTGGGAAGGACCTCCGCGAACCTCTTCGATCCCGGTGAGTCGCGGGTGACCCCGGGCGACCCGGCGCGGATCGCCGACCTCGGACGCGTGGAGCCGGCCCCGAGCGGCGACGGCCTGACCGCGCGATCCGAGTGGTGGTGGCCACTCGCGCTGGCTGGGCTCGTTCTCCTCCTCATCGAATGGCTCCTCTTCCATCGTCCGACACGGCGCGCGGTGGGACGCCTGCTCCGCCGCGTTCGGCATTCGGCGCGCCAGGGCGCGTCGGCTGCCGGAGGCTCGCGATGATCCCGGTCGCCTTCACCGACCCGATCTGGCTCTGGCTGCTGGTGCCGGCGGTGGCGCTGGTGATCGGCGGCTGGTGGGCCGCGTCGCGCACGCTGCCCCGCGCGCGCAGGATCGCCTCGCTGGTGATCCGCCTGACCCTGGTTGGATGCATCGTCGCGTCCCTGGCGGGAGCGAGGCTCGCCCTGCCGTCCGACCGCCTTTCGGTCGTGTTCCTGGTGGACGCGTCGGCCTCCATGCTCGATGCCAGCCGCGAGGAGCTGCTCGGCTTCGCCCGCCAGGCGGTGACCCAGATCCCCGAGGGCGACACGGCCGGGGTCGTGGTCTTCGGCGGGAACGCCCTCGTCGATCGGCTTCCGTCGGATCTCGACGAGCTGCAGGCGCCGGGCTCCATCCCGGTCGTGGGAGCCACCGACATCGCGGCGGCGGTGCGGCTCGGCACGGCGATCTTCCCGGCCGGCACCCAGCAGCGGCTCGTCCTGCTCTCCGACGGGAACGACACGAGCGGCCAGGCCGAGGAGGCGATCCTCTCCGCCGCGCAGCACGGTGTTCGGCTCGACGTCGTCCTGCCGGGTGGCGAGACGCAGCCCGAGGCCCTGGTCGACGGTGTGGACGCTCCATCCGGCGCGCGTGTTGGCGAGACCGTCGAGCTGAGCGTCCGCGTCCGCTCGACCATCAACACCACCGCCACCCTCCGCCTCCTGGCCGATGGCGCCACCATCGCCACCCGCCAGCTGACGCTCAGGCCGGGCACGATCAGCGTCCCGTTCACGGTCAAGGCCGACGAGGCCGGGTTCCACGTCTTCCGGGCGGTGCTCGAGCCGGCCGCGGACCACTTCCGCGAGAACAACGCGGCCGATGCGTACGTGCTCGTGACCGGCGAGCCGCAGGTGCTCGTCGCCACGGACGACCCTGCGCGCGCCGCCGACCTTGTCGAGGCGCTGACCACGGCACGCCAGCAGGTGACCGTCGTCGGCGCCAGCGGCGTCCCGTCGTCGATCGCCACGCTGGCGGGCTACGACGCCGTGGTGCTCGACAACGTCTCCGCGGCGCAGCTGGGCGCCACCGCCATGGCCAGCCTGCAGGTCTACGTCCGCGACCTCGGCAAGGGGCTGGTGATGCTCGGTGGGCGAAGCAGCTACGGCGCGGGCGGCTACCTCAACTCGGTCCTCGAAGACGTGCTGCCGGTCTACATGACCGTGCGCGACCGGCAGCGGTCGCCGGATGTCGCGTTGGTGGCGGTGGTCGACAAGAGCGGCAGCATGGCCGACTGCCACTGCACCAGCGACGACCGGGGCGTCGGCGGCAGCGGCACGCGCGGCTTCGAGAAGGTCGACATCGCCAAGGAGGCGATCCTGCGCGCGGCGGATGCCCTCTCCCCGACCGATCAGCTGGGTGTCGTCGCCTTCGACGAGGGCGCCCATTGGGCCGTGCACACCGGCCCAATCGACTTGCTGGGCCTCCAGAACTCGCTCGGCTTCAAGGCTGACGGGCAGACGAACATCTACGCCGGCCTGAAGGCCGCCTACGACGACCTGATCCGGAACCCAGCCAAGCTGCGGCACATCATCCTGATCACCGACGGCTGGAGCCAGTCAGGGGCGTACGACGCCCTGCTGGCCGACATGAAGGCGGCGGGGATCACTCTCTCCACCATCGGTACCGGCGGTGGTTCAGCGCAGATCCTGCGGAGGCTGGCCGAGCAGTCCGGCGGGCGCTACTACGAGGCCGATGACGCGACGCGGATCCCGGACATCTTCCTCAAGGAGACGATCCGGACCGCCGGCGAGCAGATCGTCGAGGAGCCGTTCCAGCCGGTCCCGTCCACGCCCTCGGAGATCCTGCGCGGCCTCGACGCATCGCGACTTCCGTCGCTGCTCGGCTACAACGCGACCACCGCCAAGGGGACCGCCACGGTCGCCCTCCTCACCGGCCGTGACGACCCGCTGCTGGCGCAGTGGCAGTACGGGCTCGGGCGCTCGGTGGCGTGGACGAGCGACGCGCGCCAGCAGTGGGCGACCCCCTGGATCGGCACCGAGGCCTTTGGGACGATGACCGCGCAGCTCGTGGCGTGGACCCTCCCGCCGCAGGACGAGCAGGGGATCGATGTCCGCTTCTCGCCCGGCAGGGACGGTGAGCTGAACGTCGAGGTCACCTCGCTGGACGATGACGGGGCGCCGCGCAACTTCTATCGGACCATCCTGCGCATGGTGGCCCCCGACCTGGCCCCGGTGCAGAGCACGCTCACCCAGGTGGGCCCTGGGCGCTATGCAGGCACGGTCAAGGCCGATCAGCCGGGGGCATACCTCGTTCGGGTGGCCCAGACGCGCGAGGGGGCTGACTCGGCCAACCGGACCCTGGGTGTCGTCTCCCCGGCCGCGGAGGAGTTCCGGCGGCTGGGCGTTGATGGCGACGCCCTGGCCCGCTACGCCGCTGCCGGGCAGGGGCGCGAGATCACGCTCGATCCGGAGGATGCCGAAATCGTGAAGCAGGTCTGGAGCCACGACATCACCGCGGCCGCCTTCCCGACCCCGATCTGGCCGTGGCTCCTGCTGCTGGCCATGATCCTGGTGCCCGTCGACGTGGGCGTGCGGCGCGTTGCCCTGACCCGCGGCGACTTCGCGAAGGCTCGCGGCTGGGTGGCCCGGCGCGTCGGTCTCGCCAGGCCGACACCGGAGGTCGTGCCCGGGCTTGCCGAGCTGCGGGCGGCACGCGGCAGGAGCCAGCGACGAGCCGACCGCGCGGTTCGGCCGAAGCCGGAGGAGGCTCCAACGCCGCCGCCGGCGGCGACCACTCCCCCTCCGACACCTGCCGCCCAGCCGGACACGGCGACGCCCCCAGCGGCTGCGGAAGAGACGCTGGCCGAGCGCCTTGCCCGCCGGCGGCGCGGCAGCTAGGGCGCGCGCAAGTCCCGAATCGGCTCCAGGGTCGAGGGGTCCTCGAGTGAGCTGACGTCGCCGGGATCGAGCCCCAGGTACGCGGATCGCGCCAGGCGTCGCAGGATCTTGCCGTTCCGCGTCTTGGGCAGGCTCGGCACCAGGTGCACCGCCCCGGGCTTGAAGGACTTGCCGAGGTGCTCGACCACCGTCTGGCCGATCGACGCGCCCAGCTTCTCGCTCCGTTCCGCGCTGTCGCGCACGACCGCGAAGAGGACGATCGTCTCGCCCTTGATCTCGTCGGGTACCCCGACCGCCAGCGCTTCCACCACGACGGGATGGGCGACGGCCGCCGACTCGACCTCGGCCGGCCCGATCCGCTTGCCGGCGACCTTGATTGTGTCGTCGGAGCGGCCGGAGATGTACCAGTAGCCAGCCTCGTCGATGCGCGCCCAGTCCCCGTGCACCCACACCCCGGGGAGGCGGCTCCAGTACGCCTCGAGGTAGCGGTCCCGGTCCTCCCAGAAGCCCTGCGTCATGCCTGGCCACGGCTTCCGGATGACGAGCTCCCCCACCTCGCCGCGCAGCGGCTGGCCATCGGCGCTGACCACGTCGGCCGCCATGCCCGGCGACGGTCCGGAGAAGGAGCAGGGGGCGATGGGCGAGAGCGTGGTGCAGCCGAGGATCCCGCCGCTGATCTCGGTGCCGCCGGAGTAATTGATGATCGGGAGCCGCTCACCACCGACCTCCCGGAAGAGCCACCACCACGGGTCTGGGTTCCAGGGCTCGCCGGTCGAGCCGAGCACCAGCAGCGAGGTGAGATCGTGCGAGCGCGGCGGCTCGCTGCCGTGGGTCATCAGCGCTCGCACCAGAGTGGGGCTGATCCCCAGGTGAGTGATCCTGTGCCGCTCGACCAGCCCCCACAGCCGATCCGGGCCGGGATAGTCAGGCGTCCCCTCGTAGATGAAGAGGGTGGCGCCCAGCATCGGTGCCCCGGCGACGGCCCACGGACCCATCATCCAGCCCATGTCCGTGAACCAGAAGAGCGTGTCGCCCGCCTGGAGGTCGAAGCCGTGCGCCAGGTCCACCGCGGCCTTGATCGGGAAGCCGCCATGGACGTGCAGCGCCCCTTTCGGACGGCCGGTGGTGCCCGAGGTATAGATGATCATGAACGGGTCGTTGGCATCGGTCGCCGCTGTCTCCAGCGGCTCCGCCGAGGCCGATGTCACGGCCGCGTCCCACCAGACGTCGCGCTCCTCGGTCCAGGCCACCTCGGTCCCGGTGTGTCGCACGACCAGGCATCGCGTCACGGACGGGGCTTGGGCGAGCGCCTCGTCGGCGGTCGCCTTCATCGGCACCGGCTTGCCGCGGCGTGAGAAACCGTCAGCCGTGATCAGGAGCGAGGCCTCGCAGTCGGCGAGGCGGCTGGCGACCGCATCGGCGCCGTAGCCGGAGAAGATCGGGGTGTAGATCGCGCCGAGCTTCCCCACGGCGAGGACGGCGATCACCGCCTCGGGGATCATCGGCAGGAAGATGCCGACGCGGTCGCCGCGCCCCACGCCCTGCGCCGCGATCGCGCGCGCCGCCCGGTCCACCGCCCAGCGCAGCTGCGCCCGGGTGAAGTGCCGCACCTCGCCGTCCTCCCCCTCCCAGGCGAGCGCCAGCTCGTCGGGTCGAGCCGCGGCAGGCTCGTCGACGGCCATCCGCACGTAGTTGAAGCCCGCCCCGTTGAACCAGCGGGCCCATTCGATGCCGCGGGTCGTGTCCAGGACGGTGCCCGGCTCTGGATCGAACCGAACGCCGATGTCGCTCACGGCGGCAGTCCAGAACCAGGCTGGATCGGCCACCGCGCGAGCCTGGAGCGCTTCAAGGTTGTCGAGGCGGTGGGCACGGAGGAAGCGGGCAAGGCGGCTGCGCTCGAGATAGGCCGGCGTTGGTCGCCAGGCCGCGGCGTCGGTATCGGTCCCGAAGATCGGACCGGTCACATCGCGCGCACGCCGAGCAGGTTGCGGGCGATGACCATGCGCTGGATCTCGCTGGTCCCCTCGCCGATCTCGGTCAGCTTCGCGTCGCGCAGGTAGCGCTCGACCTTGTACTCGGTGATGTAGCCGTAGCCGCCGTGCACCTGGACCGCGTCGTTCGTCACCTGGCGGGCGACCTCGCTCGCGAAGAGCTTGGCCATCGCCGCCTCGGTCGAGTACGGCTGGCCACTGTCCTTCAGCCACGCGGCGCGGTAGACCATCAGGCGGGCCGCGTCGATCTGCACCGCCATGTCGGCGATCTTGAAGGCGATCCCCTGGAACGAGGCGATCGGGCGCCCGAACTGCTCGCGCTCCTTCGCGTAGGCCGATGCGGCCTCGTAGGCCGCCTGGGCGATCCCGAGCGCCATCGCTCCGATCCCGATCCGCCCGCCGTCGAGGGTCTTGAGGAACAGCCGATCCCCGTCCCCCTCCTCGCCGAGCAGGTTCTCCGCCGGGATGCGGCAGTCCTCGAAGAGGAGCTCACCGGTGTTGCTGGCATGGAGCCCCATCTTCTCCTCCATGCGGCCGATGGAGAAGCCCGGGGTCCCGGCCTCGACGATGAAGGCGCTGATCTTGCCGGAGTCCGCGTTGCGATCCGTGACCGCGGTGACGATGTAGGTCTCCGCCACGCCGGCGTTGGTGATGAAGCGCTTGCTGCCGTTGATGACCCAGGCGTCGCCGTCTCGATGCGCCCGCGTCCTGGTCCCGCGGGAGTCGGAGCCCGCGCCCGGCTCGGTGAGCCCGTAGGCACCCAGCTTGGCGCCGCTTGCCAGCGGTCGCAGGTAGCGCTCCTTTTGCTCCGAGGTGCCGGAGGTGAAGAGCGGCGCGCAGCCGAGGCTGGTGTGGGCGCTGACGATGATCCCGACGCTGCCCGAGACGCGCGACAGCTCCTCGACGGTGATGGCGTAGGCGAGCGTGTCCAGGCCGGTGCCACCGACCTCCTCCGGGTACGGAACGCCGAGCAGGCCGAGCCCGGCCGCCTTGCGGATGATCTCCATGGGGAACTCGCCGCGCCGCTCCATCTCATCGGCGACGGGGGCGATTTCACGCTCCGCGAAGTCGCGAACGGTGCGCCGGATCTCGACGTGCGGCGCAGAAAGAGCAAAGTCCATCGGTCGGGCGAGTCTAGCAGCCCGGCTCGTTGACACCGTCGCGCGGCGCGGTCCTATACTCCGGTCTGGCCCGCTCGGCCGCCCTTCCCGATCAGGTTCCCGACTCGCAACGAGGGACCGCGGTTGCCGTCTAGCGTCGACGTTCGGCTCGACCACATCACGAAGCGCTTCCACGAGGTCGTCGCGGTCGATGACCTCTCGCTGGAGATCGAGCGCGGCGAGTTCTTCTCGATGCTCGGCCCGTCGGGCTGCGGCAAGACGACCACCCTCCGCATGATCGGTGGCTTCGAGGAATCGACCTCGGGGACGATCTACCTCGGCGACGCCGATGTGACCGGCCTCCCGCCTTTCAAGCGCGACGTGAACACGGTCTTCCAGAACTACGCCCTCTTCCCGCACCTCACCGTCTTCGAGAACGTCGCCTTCGGGCTCCGGCGCCGCAAGGTCGCCGCCAGCGAGATCGCGAGCCAGGTGACGGCCATGCTCGAGCTGGTCGAGCTGCCGGGCTACGAGGCGCGGAAGCCGTCCCAGCTCTCGGGCGGCCAGCAGCAGCGCGTGGCGCTCGCCCGTGCGCTCATCAACCACCCGCGCGTGCTCCTGCTGGACGAGCCGCTCGGCGCGCTCGACCTCAAGCTGCGCAAGCAGATGCAGCTCGAGCTGAAGCGGATCCAGACCGAGGTCGGGATCACGTTCATCTACGTGACCCACGACCAGGAAGAGGCGATGACGATGTCCGATCGCATCGCGGTGATGCGGGCGGGCAGGATCGAGCAGCTCGGCAACCCCGAGGAGCTCTACGAGCGCCCGAAGACGGCCTTCGTGGCCGGCTTCCTGGGCGTCTCGAACCTCCTCGAGGGCGAGGTGGCGGGCCTCGACGGGTCGCTCGTCACGGTCAAGCTGGGCGACGGCACGCTGCTGCGTGCCCCGGCCAATGGGACGGCGAGCTCCGGACCGGTCCGGGTCGGCGTCCGTCCCGAGAAGCTGCGCGTTGACGTTCGACCCGAGGCGGGCGCCGGCGACGGACTGAACGCGCTGAGCGGCACCGTCCTCGACGCGAGCTACATCGGCGTCAGCACCCAGTACCTCGTCCAGACAGCCGAGGGGCATCGGCTCACGGTCTATGCCCAGAACCTCGATACCGCCGGGGCCAGCGAGCTGCTGGCCGATGGCCAGCGCGTGACCCTCACCTGGAAGCCACAGCACACATTCGTCATCAGCGGCCCGGCCGAGCATGTCGCCGGCGACCCGCACACGTCCGAAGAAGGAGAGACCGATGAGTGACCAGGAGCCCCGTACGCAGATCGAACAGGCAATCGACAACATGATGCGGCGAGACCTGATCACCCGTCGAACCTTCATGCGCCGCGCCGGGCGCGGCGGAATTGCCGTTGGGGCGCTGATGACGCTTCCGGGGCTGCTGGCCGCCTGCCAGCCGGCAGCGGATCCCAACAAGCTGGCCTGGCTCAACTGGCCGCTGTACATCGACTTCTCGGACGACGAAAGCAGCAACCCCAGCCTCGACGCGTTCACCGCCGCGAGCGGGATCCAGGTCGAGTACAACGAGGGCCTCCTCGACAACGCCGAGTTCCTGTCGAAGTACTCCGCGGACCTGCGGGCTGGCAACAACACCGGCTGGGACGTCATGTCACCTGGCGGCTGGGTCGTCGAGCGCATGGCCCGGCTCGGCTGGCTGGAGGAGATCGACCACTCGAAGCTGCCGAACTGGACCGCCAACTGCGCTGACTACGCCAAGGGCCTGTGGTTCGACCCGGACAACAAGTACAGCGTCTGGTGGCAGGGCGGCATCACCGGCATCGCGTATGACCCGGCGCTGACCGGCCGCGAGATCACCACCTTCGATGATCTGCTCGACCCGGCGTTCTCCGGCAAGGCCGGCGGCTTCAGCGACATGCGGGACATGTTCGGGCTCACGCTCCTCTCGAACGGGGTCCATCCCGAGGACGCGACCCTCGACGATGTGAAGGAGGCCCAGGAGACGCTGCTCGGTGTCCCTGAAGGCCACTTCCGTGGCTTCTATGGCAACGAGTACTACGAATCGCTGGTCAGTGGTGACCTCGCCATCAGCGTGGCGTGGTCGGGCGACATCAGCCAGATGAACCTGTACGACAACGACAAGGTCAAGTTCATCGTGCCCGAATCGGGCGGCATGCGCTGGAACGACAACCTGGTGATCCCCAAGGGTGGTGCGAACATCGAGGGCGCGCACAAGCTGATCGACTACTACTACGGCGTCGATGCCGCTGCGATGCTGTCCGAGTGGGTCGGCTACTTCACGCCGGTGAAGGGCCTCGACGCGAAGATCCTCGAGGACGCCGACGCTGCACGCGCAGACGACCCTGAGTGGGCCGACACCCTCGAGGCGATGGCCCCCACGGTCATCCCCAGTGCGGACCAGATCAACAACACCTTCACCGACAAGCAGCTGTCCGAGGACGAGGAGAAGGAATGGAACGACCTCTTCGACGCGGTTCTCGGCGCATGACAACCGGATAGCCAGTTCCCTGCTGCTGAAGGCCATCAGGTAGGCCATCGGTTGCCGTCGCTGCGACGCGGGCTGACCCCCCTGCTCCTCCTGCTGCCCGGCGGCGGCTGGCTCGTCGTCTTCTTCGCGGTGCCGATGGCCTTCATGCTGCTCATCTCGCTCCAGCAGGGGACCTTCGACACCGGCTATCAGCAGACCTGGAACTTCGGCATCTACCCCGAGGTGATCGCGGAGTACTGGGAGCTGTACCTCCGCTCTGCCCTCTTCGCGGTGATCACCACCATCGTGACGCTGGCGGTCGGTTACCCGGTCGCCTACACCATCGCCTTCCGCGGCGGGCGGCTGAAGAACGCGCTGCTGCTGGTGGTGGTGCTCCCCTTCTTCGTCAGCTTCGTGATCCGTACCCTGAACTGGCGGATGATCCTGTCGGACAACGGGATGGTCTTCGGGTTCCTCAAGGACATCGGCCTGCTCCAGGCGGACTTCCACTTCCTGGCGACGCCCGCATCGGTCATCTTCGGGCTGACGTACAACTTCCTGCCGTTCATGATCCTGCCGTTGTACGTCGCCCTCGAGAAGATCGACCGACGACTGATCGAGGCGGCGACCGACCTGTACGCCACTCGAGCCCAGGCGTTCTGGCGCGTGACCTTCGTCCTCTCCCTCCCTGGCGTCGTGGCTGGGTCGCTGCTCACCTTCATCCCCACGGTCGGTGACTTCATCACCGCCGAGGTGATCGGGGCCGGCAACCCACAGGTCTTCATGGTCGGCAACATCATCCAGCGCAAGTTCCTTGACAGCCTCGACTACCCGGCTGCCGCGGCACTCTCGTTCGTGCTGGTGGCCGTCGTGATGGCACTCGTCGCCGTCTACACCCGGCTCGTCGGCAACGAACGGCTGGCAGGCTGAGATGAGGGCACGACTGGCCGGTCTGGCGCTGCCGGGCTTCACCGGCCTGCTGCTGCTCTTCCTGTTCGCACCGATCGCCGTGATGATCGCCTTCAGCTTCAACGACCCGGCCGGGCGGCAGAACATCACCTGGCAGGGCTTCACGCTGCGGAACTACGTCGACGTGTGGGGTCGCTCGGAGATCACCGATGCGATGACGACCAGCCTGGGCGTCGCGGTGATCTCGACGATCTTTGCCACGGCCTTCGGCACCATGATCGGCCTGGCGTTGACGCGCTACGACTTCCGCGGCCGCTGGATCATGAACCTGCTGATCTTCATCCCGATGACGGCGCCCGAGATCATCCTGGGTGCTTCGCTGCTGACGCTGTGGGTCAGCTTCGGCGTGGAGCGAGGTTTCCTGACCATCCTGGCGGCGCACATCATGTTCAACATCAGCTTCGTGGTCGTGACCGTGCGTGCGCGCCTGGCTGGCATGAACCGATCCCTCGAGGAGGCGGGCATGGATCTCTATGCCGACGGCCGCACCACGTTCTGGAAGGTCACCTTCCCGCTCATCTTCCCCGGAGTCCTGTCCGCTGCCCTGCTCGCCTTCGCCCTGTCGATCGACGACTACGTGATCACGGTCTTCTCGGCCGGCAGCGTGGAGACCTTCCCCCTGTGGGTGTATGGCGCGAGCCGCCTGGGCATCCCGCCCGAGGTCAACGTGCTCGGGACGCTCATCTTCCTGGTCGCCTTCGCGTTCATCGGCGTGCAGCTCTGGGCCCAGCGGCGCCAGGGCAAGGCAGCGCCGATCACCCTGGTCGGGAGGTAAGGACCGATGGCCGACGAGCGGACCAACTGGCTCGACCTCCGGAGCGGCGTCGCGCCCGTCTGGGCGCGCTACACCGACCTTGTCGTCGAGCGCGGCATCGGCTCCTGGGTCGAGACGATCGAGGGGGAGCGCTACCTGGACTACACCTGCGGGATCGGCGTCACCAACACCGGCCACGCCCACCCGCGCGTCGCGGCCGCGATCGCGGAGCAGGCCGCCAGGATCATCCACGCCCAGCAGAACATCCTGTACCACAAGCCTGGGCTCGAGCTCCACGAGCGCCTGCCGCGCACCTTCCCCGGCCTGCGGGACGGGGAGGAGGCCGGGCTTTTCCTGTCCAATTCCGGGGCGGAGGCGATCGAGGCTGCGGTCAAGCTGGCCAAGTACGCCACCCGGCGGCCGGGGATCATCGCCTTCCGCGGCGGCTTCCACGGCCGAACCCACGGGACGATGGCGCTCACCAGCTCGGCCATCAAGAACCGCGGCCACTTCGAGCCGCTGCTGGGCGGCGTGCACTTCGCGCCCTATCCGTACGTCCTGCGCAACCCGACCGGCCAGGACGCCGATGCGGCCGTGGCCCACAGCCTGGCGGGCATCGAGGAGCTCTTCGCCACCCTCATCTTCCCCGATGACGTGGCCGCGTTCCTGGTCGAGCCGATCCTGGGCGAGGGCGGCTACGTGGTCCCGCCCGACTCGTTCCTCCCCGCGCTCCGCGAGCTCGCCGATCGCCACGGGATCCTGCTCATTGCCGACGAGGTGCAGTCCGGGATGGGGCGCACCGGCCGGATGTGGGCCAGCGACTGGCACGACTCGCGTCCCGACATCGTGGTGATGGCCAAGGGGATCGCCTCGGGGATGCCGCTGTCCGGGATCATGGCTCGCCGCGAGCTGCTCAACCGCTTCGCCCCCGGCTCCCACGGCGGGACCTACGGCGGCAATGCGGTCGCCTGCGCCGCCGCGGTGGCGACCCTCGACGTGATCGAGTCGGAGGGGCTCATCGCCAACGCCGCGCGCCAGGGCGAGCGACTGCTGGCCGGCCTTCGGGAGGCCGCCGAGGGACGCAGCTGCGTCGCCGAGGTGCGCGGACGCGGCCTGATGATCGGGATCGAGTTCGCACAGGGCCTGGAGCTCACGCCGCGGGCCGACCTGGCCAAGGCCGTCCTGCACGAGGCCTTCGAGCGGAAGCTGCTGCTGCTCAGCTGCGGCACCTACGGGCAGGTCGTACGCGTGATCCCACCATTGGTGACGACCGATGCCGAGGTCGAGACCGCCATTGGCGTCATCGGCGAATCGCTGGAGGCGGTCGGCGCCTAGCCCTCGTTCGGTTCGGCGGCGATCCGGCGGTAGCGCGACCCGTACCAGAGGAGTGGCTCGCCGCCCTCCTCGTAGCCGGCGGCCACGATCTCGCCGATGAAGATGGTGTGCGTGCCGGTGGCATGCGACTCATGCAGCCGGCAGTCGAAGAAGGCGATCGCACCGTCGAGGATCGGTGAGCCCGTCTCGGCCTCGTGCCAGGGCGCGTCGCAGAAGCGCTGCAGCTTCGCTGCCGTCGTGGGCAGGGCGAAGCAGTCGGCGATCGCTCGTTGATGGTCGCCGAGCACGCTGACCGCGAACGAGTGGCTGCCGATGATGGCCACGTGGGTCTCGCTGCTGCGGTTGATGCTCGCCATCAGCAGCGGCGGGTCGAGGCTGATGGAGGCGATGGCATTCGCGGTCATCCCCGCCAGGAGCGGTCCATGCCGTGCGGCGACCACCGTCACGCCGGTCGCGAAGCGGCCCATCATCGCCCGCAGCGCGGGGCCGCGGTCCTCCTCCAGCGGGCTCAGCGGTAGCGCTCCAGCCGCTCGACGATCGCGTTCGCGGCAGCCCATTCGTCCTCGGTTGGCTGCTCGCCGCGATGCAGGTGCACCAGCGGCACGGTGTTCCACGACGGGCCGTCGACGTGTGGGATGTGGGTCGCGAGGTCGCCGCGATCCAGGACCGCCACGATGGTCGCCCCGCGCTCGCCGCCCCGTTCGATGGCCCGCTCGAGCGACTGCGAAAACTCCTCCGGCGGGCCGAACTCCTGGTTGATGCGCATCGCGATCAGCCCGGCGGTGGGTGGGGTCAGAGCCATCCGAGGCTCCGGAACAGCCAGCCGAAGAAGGTGACGCTGCCGAGCAGCATGAACCCGACCGCGCCGATCACCAGCGCGAAGCCGATGGCGTTGGCCCAGGCCGGAACCGTCGAGGGGGCCGGGCCGATCGAGCCCTGCGACAGCCAGATCGCCAGCGCGTCGCCGTCGACCCGCATCTCGACGTCGGTGTCCAGCGGGACGATCACCACACGCTGTCGCTCCGGACTCCCCTCCTCGACCGTGAGGAGCGCTCGCGGCTGGTCGCCCTCGCGCACCAGCACGGCATGGTTGCCGACCGCGTTCGTCAGCGGCTCAGCCTCGAGACGGCCGTTCGGGCCGAGCGGAAACGGTGGCGGGCTTCCCTCCATGGGCCCGAGCATACCGCCCCTCGGCAGGACTAGGCGCGAAGCGCCGCCAGCGCCGGGGCGAGCGCGGCGATCGTCTCCGCGTTGATCGGGTCCAACACGAGCTGCACGTGGCCGACGCCCTCCGCCTCGAAGGCGCGCAGGGTCGCCGCCACCGTGGCCGGATCGTTCGGGATCGGCTCGACGTCGGGCTTCTTCAGGTCGCCGAGCGAGCGGCCCTGGGCGCCGGGAAAGGCGACGAGCAGGGCGAGCGTCCGCTCGACCTCGGCCGGGTCGCGTCCCGCGGCCCGACACGCGGCATCGATGGTCTCGCGCAGCGGCCGATAGCCCTCAACACTGTTGTCGAACCAGGTGAACCAGGCGTTCCAGGCCTGCACCCAGGGGAGGGTGATGGCGAGCATCCGCTCCCCCATCGAGCCGACCATCAACGGCGGCCCTTCGGCGAGCCCGTGGCGCGGCCCGCGCGGCAGCAGCTCGCAGTCCTGCAGGTCGTAGTAGGTGCCGTGGAAGTCGCAGCGGCCGTCGGCGAGGAGCGTGCGGATGATGGTGAACGCCTCCTCGAAGCGGCTGACCCGATGGTCGAACGGAAAGCCGTAGGCCAGGTATTCCGCCTCGTTCCAGCCGGCACCAAGGCCCAGGATCAGGCGTCCGCCACTGATCTCGTCGACGGTTGCGGCCTGCTTGGCGAGCATGCCGGGGTTGTGGAAGCTGGTGGAGGCAACCAGCGGCCCGAGCTGCACGCGCTCGGTGACGGCCGCGATGGCCGCCAGCGTGGTCCACGCCTCCCACGGTCCGCGGGTGGGCCGTCCATCGCCGCGATACAGCAGGTGGTCGCCGGTCCAGATCGAGTCGAGCCCGATCTCCTCGGCGGTGCGGGCCATCTCGAGCAGCTGCGGCCAGCGCGCCACCCACTCGACCTCGGGCAGCTGGACCCCGACCTTCATCCGCGTGCGCATGGCGCCCATTCTGCCCGGATGGCCCGTCGCCGACGGCGACATCCGGTCGCGCGCCATGACATCGGGCGACTAATCGCTCAGTAAGCGGCGCAGCCTAGTGTGCAAGTCATCTGATCAGTCCGCGTATGCGGCTGCGCCGAGCCGGCGGGGCGGGTAAGCCGCCGGGAGCACGGGGACTCCCTCGCATTGACAGATGCGAGGGCGCTCGAGGAGCCAGGAAGGCCCGAATCCCTGGCCGCGCAGCGGCCGGAAATTCAGGCGACGCGCTTGCGCTTCTTGCTGACGTAGTCGACCAGCACGTACTCGCCCAGGTGCTCGGGCTCGACGTAGAACGCGCGGCCGCGATTGATCCGGCTCATCAGGTCGACGAACTCGGAGAGGTATCGGGACCGCTCGAGCATGAAGGTGTTGATCACGATCCCCTCGCGCGTCGCCCGGCCGACCTCGCGCAGCGTCGACTGCATCGTGCGCATGGTCGGCGGGTAGGCGAACTCGACCTGGCCGTTGGCGATGTGCGCGGTCGGCTCGCCGTCGGTGATCACGACGATCTCTTTGTTGCCGCCGCTGCGCCGGCCGAGGAGCTGCCTGGCGATGATCAGCGCGTGCTGGAGGTTGGTGCCGTACTCGAACTCGTACGGCGAGAGGGTGGCGATCGCCTCCGGCTTGATCTGTCGGGCGTAGTACGCGAAGCCGACCACGTAGAGCCGATCGCGCGGGTACTTGGTGTGGATCAGCGTGTGGAGCGCCATCGCCACCCGCTTGGCGGCGGTCGAGCAGCCGCGCAGCAGCATTGATCGGCTCATGTCGAGCAGCAGGACCGTGGAGCTGATCGTGGTTTCCTCCGAGCGATGGACCTCGAAGTCCGCCGGAGCGATGCGCACCGGCGTTCCAGGCCCGTTGCGGGCCATCGCGTTGAAGAGCGTGCGATTGAGGTCGACCGAAAACGGGTCGCCGTGCTCGAAGGCCTTTGTCTCGTCGGTCTGCTCGCCGCCGATTCCCGATGACGGCAACGCGTGCCCGCCCAGCGACTCGCGGCGCAATCGGCTGAAGATGTCGGTCAGCGCGCGCATCCCCAGCTTGCGGGCCGCTCGCGGGGTCAGCTCCAGTCGTTCATCGTCGCGCTCGAGGTAGCCCGCCTCCTCCAGGGCACGGGTCAGCGCGCGAAGCTGGTCGAGGTCCCCACTGGCCTCGTCCCCGCCGAGCGCCTGGAGCGCCTCGGCGTCGATCTGGTCGAGCGAGTCGGGGTCACGGGCGCCAAGCAGCTCCTCCTCCATCGCGTCGAAGCGCTGTTGCCGGTCGATGGCGGCGAGCGCCTCCGGCAGGCCGAGCGGCTCGTCGCCGCTGAACGGATACGGCTCGCCGAAGGGGCTGTCCGGTCGGAGCGCCTGCAGGGCGCCGGCGAGGCGCGCCATGTCCCAGCGCAGGCGATCGTCGCGCAGCAGCTCGTCCATCATCTGCTGCAGCTCGGCCCGCATCTCGGGGCTGAGCGAGGCCATCAGCGAGGCCATCTGCGACGCCTGCCGGTGCAGATGGTCGATCAGCTCGTCGACCGTTTCGATCCCGGGTGGGAAGTAGTGGCCGTGGCGGGCCATGAAGCTCGCGAAGTCGGCGCTCGTATCGGACCCGGCAGCGTGCTTCTCGAGGAGCTTGTTGAGGTCGCGGACCATCGCCCGCACGCCGTCCAGGTCCTCCGGCGAGATGCCTGCCACCCCGTCCTTCATCCCCTGGAAGTACGTCTGCAGGAGCTGCTGCCGCAGCTCGTCGGTGAGGGCGTTGAAGGCGTCGCGCGCATCGGCGTCCATGAACTCGTAGTCGCGCAGCCCGGTCAGCCGTCCTGCCAGGTCAGCGGGCAACGCGTCGAGCCGGTCGCGTCGCTGCTGGGCGGTGCGAGCCAGCACCTGTTCGGCCATGCGCGCCTGATCCTGAGCCGGGCCGGGGGCCGCATCGAGCGCGCGCTGCTCGGCGTCGTGCAGGCGGTGCTCGATCCCCGCGCGCTCCTGCGCAACGATCTGCTCGAGCCGCGCAGCCACGTCGTCGAGCATGCCGTCGAGGTGCGCCCGGGAGAGCTCCTCCGCCCGGCGCGCGCGAAGCTGCTCGACGATCCGCCGCAGCCCCGGAACGTCGCCGCCACGGGTCCCGCGCATGCCCCGCTGCATGAGGCGCTGGAGGGCGCGACGGATGTCCCCCTCCGCCAGGATGTCGTCGGAGAGTGCCTCGAGGATGTCGTCCGCGTCGAAGGGCGGCAGGCTCTGGCTGCCGTCCCAGTGCGAGTAGCGGTAGCGGCTCATGATCGGGACCTCACCGCAGCCGTCGGCTCGCGGCACGCAGGCCATGGGTCGCCACATCAAGCAGGCGCCGGCCCG
>Ga0209974_10000191_pt1 | contig 19512 bp, 21 predicted proteins | sample InoplaM3SPM_FD_187592 | JGI IMG/M metagenome (GOLD analysis project Ga0209974, IMG submission 187592) | Arabidopsis thaliana rhizosphere microbial communities from the Joint Genome Institute, USA, that affect carbon cycling - Inoculated... | ecosystem: Host-associated > Plants > Roots >...
ATCAGTAGATAATACACTAGGTGCAAATCAATCAGTAGATAATACACTAGGTGCAAATCAATCAGTAGATAATACACTAGGTGCAAATCAATCAGTAGAAGATCAACTGGGTTCGTCTCAATCAATGGACGGTATGAATGAAACTGGAAGTGTCATGCCAGAAACCAATGATTCAACAATGTTACCTCCAACTGATGACTGAGATGAATCAAATCCAGTAGACTGACGATCTACTTTATTTTTATTTCCTTTTTTGTATACATTCATTTACTGAAGTCATCGGAAAATGTTATTTTGTGTTGGTAATCTACTTTTTTGATCTTCTGTACTAACAGTGAACCAAATTCACTATAGTAATAAACTTTGTTTACCTATTATCCTAGTATATGACAACAATTTCTAATCAGAACTTACTAATCTTAGCTATAGTTCTCATTGTAATTGGAGCGATTTTGTTTTACGCACCTATTCCATATCCGGCAGGAACTATTGGAAACATCCTAATCGTTATTGGAATAATAGTACTAGTTATTTGGATCGTACTAATGATTGTTAGAGCAATACGACATGTTTAGTCATTTTTTACCCAGTTTTCATTTCAAACTGGAGTAAAAAATTATAAAGATTTCTAAAAACACGAGATTATGAATCAAGAAGCTGCTCCTCGCAAGTGGTAAAGTGTTAGACCTAATATCAAATTCAATTAGGGTTTTTCCTTGAAAAACTCCCAGTTAGATACCGAAGTAAACACTACAAATTGTTCCTAGATAAAGACCAGTTAGGAAGTTAATGACCATACTATTATTTTTTGATATTGCCATGAATAAATTCGATTATCACTTCAAGGGGCGTACCTGGACCAAAATTTCCTTTTACTCCTTTTTCTTCAAGTTGTTTCTTATCCTTGCCCGGAATAACTCCTCCACCAATTAACAAGATATCACTTACTCCTCGTTCCTTCAGCAAAGTCGCAACCTTAGGAAACAATGTAAGATGTGCACCATTTAGCAAACTCATTGCAACAACGTCTACATCTTCATCGATGGCAATTTTTGCTACTTGTTCTGGAGTACAAAATAACCCGGAATAAATTACTTCCATACCAGAATCCCTAAGTGCTCTGCATATGACCAAAGCTCCTCGATCATGACCATCCAGACCTAGTTTGGACACAAGAACCCTTATCGGCTTCTTTTTTCCATGGGTAAGTGTTGACATATAACTAAAATTTACAGGGGACCTTTAAAATTTTTTGTCAATCTATGACTTGAATCGAAACCGCTTTCAGTGTATAAGTAACTTTTAATAATTAACTTTCCAGCTAAATCTCTCGTGTCAGAAATAGTATCGGGGATATTAAAAGGAGACAAGAGGTCAATCTCCAGGGCGATCTCAATAGTTGATAATAATGAGTCTGAAGCATTGAAAATTATTCACGGAATTTTCAAAAAAACAAAAAATGCAAGAACGATTGGATTCACCGGATCGGCAGGAGCAGGCAAAAGTACTCTTATAGGAAGATTGGCTGCGGAATTTCACTCTCTAGGTTATAAAGTGGCCATAGTCGCAGTTGATCCATCCAGTCCTATAACTGGGGGTGCTTTATTGGGTGACAGAGTACGTATGATGTCGATAAGCGACGAAATTTATGTGAGAAGCTTGGCTTCGAGAGGAGCCGAAGGAGGTATTTCAAGATCACTCAGAAATGTCGTAAGGATATTGGATGCCGCCGGGTATAATCTTATTTTAGTTGAAAGTGTCGGCGCAGGACAGCTTGAAATTGAAATCTCTAAGGCAGTAAATATTACTGTAGTTATTTTCAATCCGCAAACAGGAGATAGCATTCAAGCGATAAAAGCTGGATTAACCGAGATAGGGGATATCTATGTTATTAATAAATCAGATCTGGAAGGGGCCATCATATTGTACAGCATAATTGCGGATTTGGTTGGAGATAATAAAAAATTAGTATTCAAGTGTTCGGCAAAGATGAATAAAGGAATAAAAGAATTAACAAAATCACTAGTAAAAATGTTGGATGATGAAAAATATGAAGCAAGAGAAAAATCAATACTTGAAAATGAATTAAGAGATATGATCTTAAACGTTATTAAGGAAAAATCCATTGAAAAAATAATGAAAAGTCAAGAGTATGGGAAACTTGTAAATAAAATACTGAAAAAGGAAGTAGAGCCATATAGCGCAGCTTTAAATTTTGCGAATAAGTTAATTGTCTAGGTGGGGAGCAAGAATGTCAAAACAAGAGGTAAAAAAAATTAAAACAGATTCAGGAATTCCCGTAAAGAAAATTTTCTCTTCAAAAGATCTTACAAGCATGAGCAACGGAGATGAAGAAGCAGGAAAATTTCCATACACAAGGGGGCTTTATCCCGATATGTACCGTGAAAGACTATGGACAATGCGACAGTATAGTGGATTTGGAAGTGCAGAAGAAACTAACAACAGATTTCGATTCTTGTTAGATCACGGACAGACTGGTTTATCATTGGCTTTTGATCTCCCAACGCAAACTGGAAGAGATTCCGACAATGATTATTCACAAGGGGAAGTCGGAAGAACTGGTGTTGCAATTAGTTCTATAGATAATATGATGACCTGCTTCCAAAATATACCACTTGATAAGGTTAGTACATCAATGACGATTAACTCGACCGCGTCGACACTGTTATCATTGTACATTGTTGTTGCAGAGTCGCAAGGTGTATCATCTAGCAATCTGCGAGGAACCACACAAAATGATATTTTAAAAGAGTATATTGCACGCAATACCTATATTTATCCACCCAGACAGTCGATGAGAATCATTGGTGATATGATTCAGTATTGCTCAAAACACGTTCCACAGTGGTATCCTATAAGCATCTCAGGGTATCATATGCGAGAAGCAGGATCAAACGCCATTCAAGAATTAGCCTTTACCTTTGCAAATGCGATAGAGTACATCAATACATGTGTGTCGAGAGGACTAAACGTTGATGAATTTGCGCCTCGTTTATCGTTTTTTTTCTGCTGTACTATGGAATTCTTTGAAGAGGTTGCTAAATTTAGAGCGGCCCGTCGTATCTATGCCAAAATCATGAAAGAAAGGTTTGGAGCTAAAAGCGATAAATCTACCCATCTTCGTTTCCATGTACAAACAAGTGGTGAATCTCTGACCGCACAACAGGTTGATAACAACATTGTCAGAGTTACACTCGAGGCATTATCGGCAGTATTGGGGGGTTGTCAATCGCTACACACAAATTCCAGAGACGAGGCGCTGGCCCTTCCAACTGAAGAGTCAGTAAAGGTGGCCTTGCGAACTCAACAGATCATAGCAAATGAGACCGGGGTAACCAAGACTGTAGATCCCCTATCAGGATCGTATTATCTAGAATATCTCACTTCTGAAATCGAACAGGGTGTTGAAAAATATCTTAAGAGGATAGAAAAGATTGGAGGTTCTCTAGCAGCCATTGAATCAGGCTTCTTCCAAGAAGAAATAAGACGCAATGCCTATCAATTGAAGAAAGAAATCGACTACAATGATCGTGTTATTGTGGGTGTTAACAAGTTCCAAGATCAAAACGATGTGGAGCCAAAATTAAATACTATTGATGCTGAAATAGAGATCCGTCAAGTGAAGAAATTGAAAGAATTCAAGAAAAACAGGGATCAAGTAAAAGTAAATTCTGAGTTAACCAAATTACAAAAATTTGCTGAGAAGGATGATGAAAACCTCATGCCTTATATTATTTCTGCAGTGAAAAGCCATGTAACTCTGGGGGAAATAAGTGATGTATTTGTCAACATATTTGGAAGATATGAACCAAAGTTCTCTTTTTGAGGATGATTTGAATTGAGAGTTGACCACGTAGCAATTGCGGTAAATAGTGTGAGTGAGGCGCTCAAGAATTATGAAAAAATCCTGAAAATCGACAAAATTGATATCGAGGATGTTCCAACAGAAAGAGTCAAGGTAGCAATCTTGAGACTAGAAGACACAAGAATAGAACTAATGGAACCTACTGCAGATGACAGCCCTATCAAAAAATTCTTAACAGATCGTGGAGAAGGAATTCACCATATTGCAATTACTGCAGATGATATCGAAAATGATGTAGAAAGAGCCATCGCGAGTGGCACTAGAATGATAGGCAATATTCGAACAGGTTCATATGGTAGAAAAATAACCTTTATTCATCCAAAATCGATGCATGGTGTTTTAACAGAATTCTGTCAAGCTCCACCTGAAAGTAAGGAATAGTAACACAAGAGTCCTTCATTTTTATTTTAATTATGAATGATTAGCCTGGACCACCAAAATTAATCCTAACAACTCTGGAGTGTAGAAAAACTACACAATCAATTTGGATCTGAACTTTTTTGTAAATTCGTCAGTATGTAGGTTACCTCCAATGTCTATTGTTTTTAGGTTCTCCTTAAGAAGACTTAACAGCGTATTTTCGATCTTTGTTCCCACGTCAACAAGTTTGTTTGCATCATTATTCCTATTCGTATTGGCCAACCATTCTAGCATCATCTTTATAGATAAGAACATCGATGATGGATTTGCAATGTTCTTATTTGCAATATCAAAAGCGGCTCCGTGAACCGGTTCAAAAATCGCGTATTTTTTACCAATATTTCCTGCAGGTGCCAAACCTAGACCTCCAACAACCTGAGCAGCTTCGTCTGATAGTATGTCCCCAAACAAGTTTGTAGTCAAGATAACATCAAATTTTTCAGGGTTTCTAATCAAATTCATAGCACAGGCATCTACATAGGATTCACTGAATTCTATGTCTGGAAATTCCTTTGCAATATCCTTGCTAATCCTAGAAAACATGGTATCTCCAACTCTCATAACATTTGATTTGTGGACACAAACAACACTTTTCTTCTTCCCTCTCCTTAACGCTTCCTCAAATGCATATTGGGCTATTTTTCTTGATGCTTCTGCGGTTGTTAGTCTAAGCCCTATAACTGCTTCATCACCAATTGGAAATTCCCATCCCAGATAGATATCTTCAGTATTTTCCCTGACAACGACCAAATCAACAGAAGGGTTGAGAGATTTTACATTTGGATATGATTTGGCGGGCCTTATATTGGCATAGAGTTCGAAATAACGCCGCAGAACTAATATTACATCAGCCGCATGTTCACCAACAGGTGCTTTCAAGCAGACATCTGATTTTTTTATGCTGTCAAATGAAAAATCAGGCAGAGCTTTGCTGTATTTTACCAGCGCGTTGTCTCCTGCCTCTACATCAACTATATCAAATTTTACTCCAGAGTATTCGCTGATACTTTCAAGTAATAACCTTCCGGAGTTTGCAAGATCTGGACCTATTCCGTCCCCATTAACTAATGAAATGCTATATCTAGTCAATTCTCATGATCATGAACTATTCTTGTGTTAATTTTTTGAGTAAAGCACTTTTCTCAACATTAGTTTGTTTACTGCATCTATCATTGCTTCAACTGAGGCAACAACTACATCTTCGCCTGATTTCCTTGAAGAAACAACGTTACCATCTTTATCTTCTGCCTTTATTGTAACTTCTGCCATTGCATCCGATCCTCCAGTTATAGAACCTAATCGATATTCTCTAATGCGAATGTTCGCCATATCGACTGCTATTTTTTGTATGGCCTTAAGTGCCGCATCTACAGGACCAACCCCTGTATCTGACGCAACCAAGTCTTTTCCATGGGTGTTAAGTCTTATGACCGCTGTAGGAATGATATTCATACCTGTAACAATATGAAAATCATATAGTTTGAATTTCTCTTCAAATTTAGTGTTACCCATTACCTCACTTGCAATTGACAACAATTGTGATGTTGTGATAGATTTACCTTTGTCAGCAACATCCTTTTGTTTTTCAATAATCTTATGCAATTGTTCGTCCGTAGGTTCAATTCCAAATTCAGTCAAGATAGCACGAATTCCATGAGCACCTGCATGTTTTCCTGCTTGAAGCCATCTTTTTCTACCAACCAATTCAGGACTTATTGGCTCATAGGTTAGCGGGTTATTAATTACACCATGAGTATGAATTCCTGATTCATGACCAAAGGCATTTTCACCAATAATAGCCTTGTTTGGTTGCACCACAACGCCCATGGTGTTTGACACAAACTTAGAAATTTCATAAAGCAAGTTGACTTTTATATTATGTTGCTTTGAATACAGACATTGCAAGGCCATAACAAATTCTTCCAATGAAGCATTTCCTGCTCTTTCACCAAGGCCATTAATTGTAACATGCGCACAAGAAGCCCCAGAATTTATTGCTGCGATTGAATTCGCAACGGCAAGTCCAAAATCATTATGGCAGTGCACACTTATGGGAGTATTCATTTTTGATTTTATTTCTTGTACGAGTGATGTAATGTATTCTGGTGTAGAGTATCCAACAGTGTCTGGAATATCTATTCTATCAGCACCAATATCGGTTACTGCCTTAAAGACATCGATAAGAAATTTTCTATCAGACCTTGTTGCGTCTTCCGCTGAAAATTCAACTTTTAGTCCATGAGACTTTGCATATTCTACGGCCCATAGTGCTTTTTCCAAGACCTGTTCTCGCGACATTTTTAGTTTGTATTGCATATGAATATCCGACGTTGCGATAAATGTGTGAACATAATTTACACCGCAGTCAAGAGCAGAATCAATGTCTGCTTTAACAGTTCTTGCCAACACACACACTTCAGTGTCAAGTTTCTGTTTAACAATATTCTTAATTCCTTCCTTTTCTCCGTCTGATACCACAGGGAATCCAGCCTCTATAGTATCTACGCCCAGCTCAGCCAATTTTATGGCAACATTGAGTTTTTGTTCAGGCGTTATAGAAACACCTGGTGTCTGCTCACCATCTCTCAAAGTTGTATCAAATATCCTTACCTTTTGAGATTCCATGAATTACTCTCCTCTCGAAAGAGCTGAAACTCCAGTTCTTGCCATTTCTACAATATCATATTGTATGATTAGATTCTTAAATGCATCTATTTTATCAGGCGTTCCAATAACTTCAACAGTTACAGATTCTTTTCCAATATCCAATATATTTGCTCGAAAGACATTGGCAAAATTGATAATTTCATTTCTGTTGGTAAAGTCTTTGGCTCTTATCTTTATCAATGCCAGCTCTCTATATACAGTATTATTGATATCAAGGACTTCTACCTCCACGATATCGATGAGTTTCCTCAGTTGTTTAACGAGCTGGTCAAGAATTGCTTCATCAATCCTCGTAGTTATTGTCATCCGCGACAAATCTGGTTTTTCAGTAGTTCCCACTGTAATACTTTCGATGTTAAAATTTCTCGCCCGGAATAGATTTGTTATCCTAAACAACACACCGGGTTTATTTTCAACCAAAGAAGAAATGATGTACAATGGTTTATTTTTGAATTCGCTAGAGCTCATTATCTATGCACCTGTTATCATATCCTTTAGTCCAGTACCTGGAGCAACAAATGGATATACATCCTCTTCAGGATCGATTTTGATGTCAATAACTGTTGCAACTTCTGTTTTCAACGCGCTTTTTATTGCTTTTTCAAGCTCATCCATCGATTGAACGCTCAAGCCGTTTGCGCCGTATGCTTCTGCAATCTTGACGTAGTCAGGACAGCTTTTTTGATGAACGCCCATATATCGTCGATCATAAAATGTTCTCTGCCATTGTGCTACCATCCCCAACATGTCATTATTCAACAAGAATACTATTACCGGTAGATTCTCTAGTACAGAAACTGCCAATGAATTTTCAGTCATATTAAATGAACCATCTCCAGCAACATCAACAACATGTACGTCTGGTCTTGCAGCCTTTGCGCCTATAGATGCCGGAAATCCAAAGCCCATTGTTCCTAATCCAGTAGAGCTAAAGAAAGTTCCCGGCGAAATAACATCAAAATGCAATGAAGTCCACATTTGACATTGACCTACCTCTGTTGTTACTATTGATTCTGCGGGTAACAGTTCTCGCAATTTTTTCAATGCTTTTCTGGCAGTCATCTCTCTTGGGTAATCTTTCATATTTTGTGAAAAATAATCGATCAACTCTTTTCTCCTTTTTAGCCATGGGTTTTCACTGCTATTTTTAATGGACATCTTTGATAACATCTTAACCATAGTTCGAAGAGCAGATTTGACGTCGCCAACGATAGCAATATCTACAGATTTGTTTTTTCCAATCTCAGCTGGATCTATATCAAGATGTATTATATTCATTCCCTTGCCAAATTCATCAAACCTTCCCACGGAACGATCCGAAAATCTTGCGCCTACAGCAAGTATGCAATCTGCTTCAAGAATAATTCTGTTTGCCTCAGCATGACCATGCATACCAATCGGGCCCATTGCCAATGGGTGGTTTTCAGGAAATGCACCCTTCCCCTTAAATGTAGTAACGACAGGAGCCATAATTAATTCAGCTATTGCCTGAAGTTCAGAGAAAGCGCCAGATAGAATAACTCCACCGCCTGCCATGATTATCGGACGTTGCGCAGAAACCAGTAGTTCAACAGCCTTTCCAACATTTGAAAGATCGGGATCTACAACTGGTTTGTATCCCCTTACTTTAATCAAATCCGGAAATTGGATTTGTGTAACATCCTGTTGTACATCCTTTGGAATATCAATCAGAACGGGTCCGGGTCTTCCACTTTCAGCAATATAGAACGATTTTTTTACAGCTTCAGGAATTTCTGTAGCATGTCTAGGTTGAAACGCATACTTTGTGCAAGGATTGGCAACACCAATGATATCAGTCTCTTGAAAAGCATCTTTTCCTATCATGTTCAAGGGTACTTGGCCAGTTATGGCAATTAGTGGAGAAGAATCCGCATACGCTGTGGCTATACCGGTGACCAAATTAGTTGCGCCTGGTCCTGACGTAGCAAGACATACTCCTGCTTTTCTCTTAATTCTGGCATATCCGTCAGCCATATGGGCTGCCGATTGCTCATGTCGAACCAAAACATGCCTAAAGTTAGCATCAACCAGGGCATCATAAATTGGCAAATTTGCGCCGCCTGGAAGTCCAAAAACTATATCGACTCCTTCTTTTTCAAGAGAGGTCATAAGAGCCTTAGCACCACTCATTTCAGACATTGTAGGAATATTCATTGATGCTTCGTATATATACTCGTTGTCAATTGCAATACACAGACATTTTTCAATCTTTCTCTTGTTTATTGGAAAATAATAATTCAGATGCCATAAAACAGATTGTGGTTTCCTTGTAAAGATTAAAGTAGATATGAATGGTTCAATTTAAACACATGAATGAAAGTAACATGGATAGTCAGTTTCATAATGATAATAAATATACTGCTCTTTCTCACGATTTTTTCAAGAAATACATTTCCAAAGGAAGTACTATAGGCTTAGGAAGTGGAAGCACCGTTGAAAAAATTGTGCGACATCTTGCACTCTTGGAATACAAAGATACTTTAGAATTTGTGGTTACTTCCCTTCAAATAAGGATCGTGTCTGAATCACTAGGGCTAAAGGTACTGGATCAAAAGGAAGGAAATATCGACGTTGTCATTGATGGGGCAGATCAGATAGATTCAGATCTTAATATGATAAAAGGTGGCGGTGGTGCGCTTCTGAAAGAAAAAATACTGATAGCATCGTCAAGAAAGTTTGTAATTGTGGCCCAGTCTAACAAGTTTGTTGATCGGTTTACAATGCCAGTCCCAATTGAGGTTACTCCATTTGGAAGAATCTTTGTAATGAGACAACTTGAAAAAATTGGGGCTTTACCAAAGATTAGGATGTTGGATAAAGGATATCCGTTCATATCGGAGAATGGTAATATTATTTATGATACACTGTTACCACATTATAATTGCATAGTTGAAACTGAAAGAGACTTGAAAAATATTCCCGGTGTTGTGGAGGTTGGATTATTTACTAATCGTGCCGATACCTACTATAAAATAAAAAACGAAAATGAGTTTGAGTGCATAGTTCCCAATCAGTCGTAAAGTGGATGCACATTAATCAGTAGCACACCCAATTGGCATGTCCTTGACTCATTGAATCGATTTCAATAATCTTGCTTAACTCAAATAAATTTCTCATATCTTCTTTCAGCAGAGATTGCAAAATCAAATCCATTTAATAATATACCACAATTTTTGCATGTGCTGTTGATGGGCTTTAGCATATCTCGTACAGATTTTAAGTTTGATATCCTGTTATTCAAACCACCGCATTTGTTGCAGACCAATTCAATGTTGTAATATGACAATGGTAAACAATGAATGATACTAAATATCTCTTGTTAGGTTAATTAGTTATGACTAGAGAAACTAATTCATATAACAATTTTATAGGTACAATATTCTACTTTTTTGAATATTTGCCGGGTTTTCTTGAAAAGATACTTTTGCAACCCTCGCAACAAAAATAGTATTTCTTTCCATTATACTCATGTATAGTCGCAAGTTCTTCATCCATTTCTATTCCACATACAGGATCAACCGGCATTATGGTTTAGTATATTGTATTTCTATTTATATTGTGTTCCCTAAGACACTCTACAAATCATAATTCGCATACCCCAACAGCAAAAGACCTATAATTAGTAATTCTGAATTCTTAAATATCAGTGCGTGCTACATTAGTTTTGCATTATTTTTAAATTATTTATTCAGAAAGGCATAAATAATTTATTTACATAAAGTTTTCGTTGATAGGTGAGACGCAGCTCCGCGCCAGGAGAACAAGAATTAAAATTTTACAAGCAATTGTAGATAGTAATGGTGCAGCGGGGTTTTCTGAAATAAAATATGCAACAGACCTGTCTACAGGTTCTATCTACTATCATTTAGGTAGAATGGTTCGATATGTCATAAAGAAATCAAAGCAGTATCATATAACAAATGAAGGACGAGAATTATTGCGTGAACATAATGCAAACATCGGAATGAAATAACTATCTAGGGCTATAGTCAAATTTTTATGCATAGTATACTGATTTTTCTAGTATATCTTGTCATTATCTACCACAGAAAGTCTGTTAAGAACCCAATTAAGGGAAGTTACTAGCAAATATCTTGACAGCTCATTACTTTTGTCAGGTGGGTTAGACAGCAGTATATTGTGTTATCTCATGAGACCTAGATTGAGTATTGTGACCTCTTTGGGTCGCGATTCAGAAGATCTAAAGTATGCAAACCATATCGCAAAAAAATATAGCGATAATCACATCGAATGCATCGTTGAATTTGAGGATATTATCAGGGTAGTGCCAAATATTATCCAAACTTTCAAAACCTTTGATCCGCTCGAAATAAGAAATTCTTCAGTAATTTTTTTTGGCATAAAAGAGGCAAAGTATAGTGGATACAGCAGTATAGCCACCGGGGATGGTGCAGACGAACTTTTTGCAGGCTATAATTATCTACAAAGATATTTTAGCGATCTAAAAAAATTGCAGATGATTTTAGACAATCTTTGGAAAATTATGAGGTTCTCGTCAATTAGAATAGGAAATGAATTAGGAGTTAAGGTAAATACGCCTTATCTAGAAAAACCTATCTACGACTTTGCTACTTCGATGGACATTACTGAAAAGGTGGGAAGCCATGGAAACAAAAAATGGGGAAAATTCATCTTAAGAAAAGCATTTGCAAATGAGCTTGGTTCAAACGTGTGGAGAAACAAGATGGCGCTGGAGCAAGGCTCAGGTTTTGACCAAATCTCAAGCAAGTTTCAAAAGGTTATCGATGACGAAGAATTTGCAAGAGAATCAAAAATTTTAACAAATGAAAAGGTAAAGGTGAGAGATAAGGAGCACCTCTATTATTATAGGATATACAGATCGATTTTCGGACCTCCAATAAATGAGATTAGCAATTTGCCTAGATGCTCATTCTGCAACTCCCCTTTGGCATCCCCAAGATACTGCTACACGTGTGGAGCATTTCCACCCACCTGAGTTTCTCTATTTCAAGTCAAAAACTCCGTAAACGTCTAAATATCTTTTTTTTAGGAAATAGTTCATGGCTGGAATGGGGAACAATCCCTTCAAAAAATGTATAAACCCTTCATGTAATCTAACTTATGAGATTAATGACAACACGCTAGTTTGCAAATGCGGTTCATTTTTGGATATTATTTATCAACACAACTATTCACGTGATCTTGTTCAAGTATTTTATCAGCGCAGGAATCATGGAGGAAATATTTACAACGAAAGTGGAGTATGGAGATTTCGAGAACTAATCAATTTTGCACATTTAGACACGGAAGATCTTGAAAAATGTTCAAGAGTGCTGGTGTCTCTTGATGGTTCTGAGGGTAGGCAGTCCAAACCTTATAAAATGAAAAAAGTATCGGAATATTCGCTAATTGATAACGATTGTCTGCTCTTGCAGCCAGAAGGATACAATCCAAGTGGATCTTTCAAAGATAATGGAATGTCGACTGCTGTAACACATGCAAAAATGATTAACATGAAAAGAATCATTTGTGCATCCACGGGAAATACGTCGGCATCTGCCGCGATGTATGCTGCAAATGAAAATATTGAGTGTGAAGTTTTCGTGCCAAAAGGGGAAATTGCACCAGGAAAACTAGGTCAAGCATTCCAATTTGGGGCACAAGTAATTGAAGTTGACGGGAACTTCGACGATGCTCTCGCATATTCTCTGAAAGAGGCTCAGCAATTGGGAGCATACACCGTAAACTCTATCAATCCATTTAGAATTGAAGGGCAAAAGACAATTGTATACAGAGCACTTGAATATCTCGATTGGAATCCGCCAGATTGGATTGTTTATCCGGGAGGTGCATTAGGAAACACTTCTAGTTGTGGGAAAGCGTTAATTGAGCTTTACAATCTTGGATGGATAAAAAAAATACCTAGGCTATTAATTGTAAATGCTGAAGGAGCAAATACTTTTTATGAATTGACAAACGGATTGTTCGGCGGACAAAAACTAACCTGGAATAATGGTAAGCCCGATGTCAACTTGATCAATGAGTACTATAAAGAAAAAGAGAAGCAAGGTGTCAAACCTCATACAAAGGCCACCGCGATCCAAATAGGCAGGCCTGCAAACTTGATCAAAGCGTTAAGGTCTATAGACTTTACTAACGGATTAGTTACTCAGGTTTCCGACAAAGAGATGAGTGATGGGATGGCGTTGGTTGGTTTGAACGGTTTTGATTGTGAGATGGCATCAGGAGCTGTACCTGCCGGAATAAGAAAACTAAGGCAACAGGAGATAATTAAAAAAGACGATGTAGTAGTGGGAATATTGACAGGAAAACAAAAAGATCCCAAATTATCTATTGACTATCATTTAAATCAAAACAATACATTTTCAAAGCCACCCGTGGCGAAATAGGAATGTCACAGAATTTCACACATTTGGATTATGAAAAAATAGCCCTTAGGATTACCAAATTCATTTCAGAAAACGTAAAATCCAGAGAGAAGAAAGGGGTGGTAATAGGACTAAGCGGTGGCCTTGATTCATCAGTTTGCCTCGTGTTAGCGGCTAAGTCACTGAGTAAGAATAGGATATTAGGGCTGATCATGCCAGAACGAGGGGTTACGCCACAAAAGGACATTGACAACGCTTACGCCCTTGCGGAAAAATACAAAATTAGACACAAGGAAATTCATTTTGAAAGCGCAAAAAAAATTCTGCTAAGAAATCTACCGACTGACAAACTCTCTGGAGGAAATTTTTCAGCAAGATTACGAATGTCGCTACTGTTCCATTATGCAGGTACGGAAAACCTATTGGTTTTGGGTACGTCAGATAAGAGTGAAATTATGATTGGTTACTTTACAAAATATGGTGATGGTGCTGCGGATATACTTCCAATAGGAGAGTTATACAAGTCTCAAGTCAGGATGTTGGGAAACAAATTAGGGCTTTCTGATAAGATAACAAATGAGCCCAGCAGTCCTAGGTTTTGGAAGGGACATTTAGCAGAAAAAGAACTGGGGCTTACATATGATGAAATTGATACAATTTTGCAACATTCTCTTTGCGGAGATTTGGATAAATGCGTCTTGAACAAGGGAAAGATAAGAAAGGTAATTCAACTGGTTAGAAAATCTAGTCATAAGAGGGAACATATACCGGTGTGCAACCCCTTTTAGTTTGACTTTTATATTGTTATAATCCTTTGAATAAGGTTGCCAATATCTCGCAATCAGTTAAAAATAATTTCCATCATTGCCACTATTATCGGAGCTTATGGCGTAGGCATATTTATTCAAACAAATTCTCCAATTTTCCTATTCGCATCCATTACAAATCTAGCCCTTGCAGCTTTTTTTTGGTATAAATATAGTAAAAAAAATAAAGAAACGTTATCAAAAAAGGGCAGAAAGGTCTAGGATAAGCGTATCTATGGAAGGAACAGTATAAGCAGCGCCATTGATGCTAGTGAAGCAAGAAGTATGATTGTTGCCTTCCACATTCCTTTGGTGGCTTTTTCACCAATGTCCCATATCCCTCCTCCTACGTATGTATTTTTTATTCTTGAATAACTGTAAACTTTTTCGAAATCAGCTGACGGAGTCCAACTAAAATCGTATTTCGGCTTATTCTTTTTTATGGTAATTGACTCATCATAATTTTTCTTTCTATTCGCGTCGGACAAGACTTCATATGCTTCAACAATTTTCATGAACTTTTCCTTCGAGCCTTCATCCTTATTCTTGTCCGGATGATATCTCAATGCAAGTGTCCTGAACGATTTCCTTATTTCATCTATGGACGCATTACTGTTCAATTCAAGTGCACTGTAATAATCATCCATGTATTATTTCACAAATATCAAATAAATAATCATTTCACATATAGAGCTGTTTGGATATGCATGATGACTTTATTTGTACTTGGTCTATCCAATGTCTTTGAATACAATGTTCCAGTTAGATAGCAAGCATCATATACACGGACAAAATACCATAATTATTCATGAGCTCGGAAAATCCCGATACAAAATTCATTGTCCCTATAAAAGCAGTAGAGAAAAGTATCAAACTGGATGATAGGGCGAAAAAGGAGTTACAATCAATCGGAATGATGGATGACAAAGGGAAATTAAAGTTGAAAGGTGTGAGTGCAAAAATGTTAAAACGAATGAAGCTCGAGGCTGTTGATTGCCCAGTTTTTAACAAGGAATTGGGTTTCATACAATGCTATGTATGTAGTAATTTTCACAGTAGAACTATGGGAAAAGTCTATTGTAAAGGAGAACCATTAGTATAACCTTGCCAAGTAGTAATCTGACTTGACAAAAGAAATAGGCATAACTGTAAAGAAATCAGATGATTTTAGTGAATGGTATACTCAATGCGTGCTTAAATCAAGCATAGCTGATTATTCACCAAGTAAAGGTTTCATAATACTACGTCCATATGGCTACGCAATATGGGAAATAATTAAAGAATTATTAGATTACGAGTTGAAGAGAACTGGACACAAGAACGGTTTTCTTCCAGTACTAATACCAGAAAGCCTTCTTACTAAGGAAAAGGATCATTTTGAGGGATTTATGCCAGAAGTTTTCTGGGTAACAAAATCAGGTGATAGTGAGCTCACTGAAAAATTAGCAGTTAGACCAACTTCAGAGACGCTCGCTTACTCCATGTTCTCAAAGTGGATATCAAGTTATAGAGATTTACCGCTAAAATTGAACTTTTGGAATAGCGCTTTGAGAGCTGAAATAAAATCTACCAAGCCTCTAATTAGAAATTCAGAATTCCTTTGGCAAGAAGGGCATACAGCACATAATGATGAGAATGAAGCCAAAGAGGAAGTTAGAATCATATTGGATATTTATAAGAACTTGATAGAAGAGTTTCTTGCATTACCGACACTCTCTGGATTCAAAACGGATAAGGAAAAATTTGTCGGAGCTAATTACACTACTTGTTTAGAATCAATAATGGCAGATGGAAAAGCGTTGCAGATGGCTACTTCTCATAATCTTGGTCAAAATTTTTCAAAGCCATTCGAAATAAAATTTCTAGACAAGGAAACTGTGGGACAATATGTATGGCAAACTTCTTGGGGAATTTCTTGGAGAGTAATTGGAGCACTAATAATGGTTCATGGAGATGACAAAGGTCTCATACTCCCACCAAAGATCGCCCCCACACAAGTAATCATCGTTCCCATTTATAAGGACGACAGCAAGACTGTTGTAAAACAAAAAGCATATGAATTGGAACAAATACTAAAAGACTCTAAAATACGAGCTCAAACAGATGATAGAGACGAATATACTTCAGGGTGGAAATTTAATGATTGGGAAATGAAAGGAGTGCCTTTAAGATTAAACATAGGACTTCGAGATATGAAAGAAAATCAAGTTGAATTGATAATGAGGGATACTAAGGAAAGATTTTATGTCAAAGAAAAAGAACTTGTTAAGCAAGTCATGTCTACTTTAGAAAAAATACAATCAAGCATGTTTAACCGTGCAAAGGTTCATCTTCAAACAAGTATGCGGTCTGCTGCCACATTGGATGAACTGCTATCACTACTTGACACCAGTGGAGGATTTGTGGCATGTAGTTGGTGCGGAAAGAGAGAATGCGAAGATCTTGTCAAGGAAAAAACAACAGCAGATATACGAATAGTACCATTTAACCCTAAAAATAACATTTCATCGTGCATCGGATGTGGAGAACAAGAGACTAAAGAAGTCTATTTTGGTAGAGCATATTAAGCAAGAAATCCAAGTTCTGAGAAGAATTGAGTATTGACGAATTATTTTCATTTTATGATGATTTTGGCTATTTAGGTATATTATTAATCAGTTTTGTTGGAAGCATAATTGTTTTTGTTCCCATTCCATATTTTCCTGTGTTGATCACTGCAGCATTCAATGACAATTTAGATCCCACCCTGATTTCACTATCAAGTGCAATTGGTGCAGTAATTGCAAAATTAGTCATTTTTTACGCCAGTTATTATGGTCGCAATATACTTAGCTCAAAAATTAAGGGAAAAATGATACCTCTTCAGAGATTGCTCGGAAGATATGGTGCAATAGGCGCATTTATTGCTGCAGTGAGTCCAATCCCAGATGACATAGTCTACATTCCATTGGGACTTGCAAAATATAATCCATTGAAATTTGCCATAGCTACATTTCTGGGTAAATTTTTATTTAATGAGATTTTTGTTTTGGGAGCTATATACTTTGGAAAGCCATTTGTTAACAACCTAATGTCTAATTCATCAAATATAGATTACCTCGTGGTAGTAACTGTTGCCAGTATTGCAGTTTTGGGAGTAATAATTTATTTCGCTCTTAAAATAGATTGGGCTAAAATAATTGGTCATTGGTTTCCATGGACTTTGGATAAGGATCCAGAAGAAGAGAAAAAATAATTACTTGGATTTCCTGACCTCAAAAATGAGCTCAACAATAACTATGATTCTTTAATATCTTTTCTATATCATGAGATTCGGATTATTCTATTAGTAGAAATTATTGAATCTATTTCCACAAAACAATAGTGAAATCATGTTAGAATATTATCTACCAAATTTTATTTATAACATAAATTAAAACACTCTATCGATCATGATTTCAAAATCTATCATAATTCCCCTAGCATTGGTTGTTCTAGCCACATTATTTATCAGTACTAGTAATGGTAATGAATATGTACTTGCAGATCCCTTTAATAACGATGTAAAAATTAAGACAGATTCAGAATATAGACTTGACTGCGACGAGTATGATATTGGTACTAATGGTGCAATTTGTGCAAATGAAGATTTAACAACAACAGATGGTATTGATATTACAGGAGAAAATAACAAGGTTACATCCGATACTCATGTAAGTCAGGTTCAGAAATGCGACGAAAGTGACAACGGAAACAATAATGCTCTTTGTTCTAATTCTAGTGAAAATTTTCTTGACGCCATTTCTGTTTCAGGTAACAATAATAACATCAATTATGACATAAATACAAAGCAAACAAACGATTGCGATGACAAACTAAGTGGGGACAATAATGTCCAGTGCGAAAATGAATTAAAGACTCAAGTTAATGGTCTAAGTTTAAGTGGAAATAATAAGGACATTGATCTTGATGTCCACACAAGACAAAGTAACGACTGTGATGACAAAACTAACAACGACAACAATTTGAAATGTACTAATTTGCAACACCGAATTGAAACTCCCTGATTGTTTACTTACTATGTCAGGGACCATTACCCTACACTTTCTTTGTAAATACAATAGTCATATTTGAAGTGATTTTTTGATTGAAAATAATACCATATTCATTTTCAAACTTTTTGATCCTTTGATTTTGGCAGTCTTAAATGCGCAATTCCAAGAAAAGTAATCTGGAATAACATTGCTATAACTACTGACATTGATATTCCTTCTATTCCGTACAGTTTTCCAAGAATGATAATAAGAATAATCTGTGTCACCTGGTATGTTATGGAAGAAAATAATACATATCGGGTCAATTTTATTGCTAAGAATTTTGAGTTAAGAGTACCTGCAATCATCATTGGAATGATCCCGAGACTTAGAATTCTAATGGAATTAAGTGAATTAACATATTTTGGAAAGAAAACTTGCAAGATTACAGGTGCAAGAACAAAAACCAGGATAGTTATAATCACTGAAAGAGCTATCCCGTACATTCTTAGTCTATTTCTTTTACTTCCGCTTGATTCCTCAGGGATAAGATATTGATAAAAGCTCACAGATATCATGCTGAAAAACATCAAGAACTGAAACCCTAATTGATAATAGCCAAGAATTGTATATCCGTAAATAGGTGCAATAATTAGTTTATCTAGATACAACAGTAATGCATTTGAGAGATTATACGAGTATAGATGTAACGACGTTCTAAACTCTTTTCTTATATTGTCAAAGCTTTTACTAAATTGCGGAATAGTCTTGAAATAGGTAATGCTAAATGCAAAGAATGAAATGATAAAACCAACAATAATTCCCTGCAGTCCAAAAAAACTATAAAGTATCATAGACAAGACTAGTTGCGAACCCCTTGAACCTATTATATTGATTGCGTACTTTGAATACAATTTTTTGCTCAATAGTTCGTATGACGACATCATCCAAAACGCCATACCTAGTACAAACAATCCTAGTAACCAATTAAAGATCGAGGCGATTATGGCACAAACAATAGCAGAGATGAGGATTACCTGATTCGCCTGTACATCTATATTTTTATGTCCTTGCGGTACTAATGTTGTTACTGCTGTATTAAGGCCTAATAATGAAAAACTCGCAGACAAAGATCCAATTGCAATTACATAATTTATTTGTCCATATTCGTGAACATTCTGGAACATTGCCAATAATAACCAAAAAACTCCAGTAAGGGTTGCCCCAACAAAATTACCAATAGTGATATAGATTAGGCCTTCATGATGACGAAACGATTTGAATATCTTGTTTCATCTCCAGAGTGTAAGTTTCATAGAAGCATAATT
>Ga0209974_10000192_pt1 | contig 19376 bp, 19 predicted proteins | sample InoplaM3SPM_FD_187592 | JGI IMG/M metagenome (GOLD analysis project Ga0209974, IMG submission 187592) | Arabidopsis thaliana rhizosphere microbial communities from the Joint Genome Institute, USA, that affect carbon cycling - Inoculated... | ecosystem: Host-associated > Plants > Roots >...
GAACAATGATGAATTTCCAATATATTTATTAATTATTTGAAAACTCCAGAATAACTCTCGTATAGTTTTTCAAGACATGTTTGTTCAATAGTTTCATTCTTTCTGGATTATATACTAGTACGTTCAATGCCAAATATCTTGGTGTATCAGACTCAGGCTTACGAAACGCTAGCACCTACAAATAAGAGAAAAATGCAATTTGAATTAACTCAAGTCTACACCAGATTAAACAGGATTAGAAGAAATAGAGGTTACAGTTTTGAACATGTTCTTGTTCAAAAATTGAACGGCAATGTTTGGAACGCAAGACGATTAGGAGGATCAAGTGCAAACTTACCAGATATTATCGCTGTTAACAATAAAGAGTCAATATTCTTGTCTATTGAAGCAAAATCTGGTACCTCAGATAATCTGTATGTCCCATCCGATCAAATCCAAAGATGTTTTCAAATAAGAGATATGTTTCAGGTATACAAGACGGCCCATGTCATCTTGGCCTTTAAATTTATGCAAAAAAAGAGAATTAGAGAAGAAGGAAGAACAGTTTATACTCGCAGAAAGTTACTAGAATATTACAAAATAGCAGATAGATATTCGAAAATTAAAGATCTGCCAATTATAAAATGCACTTATGATGGCAGTACTTATGAAATAAGAAACGACCAGACGAAGAAAATTTATTTAAAGGACTATGTAATGCCCTTTTGAAAATATCACAGACAGTCAACTCATAATTTTTATTTCTCGTTTATTCATCTAACAATTCATGACCACAGAAGAGCAACCTATTACTTCTGAACAAATGTACCGTATAGAGGACAATGGATCTTCAACTTTTGGAATGAAAAAGGTACTTATGATGGAAAATGCAGGACATGGATTAGCTGATTTTATTGTGTCTGAAAAGGGTCCTACATTTGCAGGTAAAAAAATAATCTCATTTTGCGGAACTGGTAATAACGGCGGAGATGCAATGGTCGCTTCCAGACACTTGTCATCTAAGGATGGAATTGAAATTACGTTAGTACTTTTAGGTGATATGAAGAACATCAAAACTGAAGAGACAATGATCAATTGGGACATTATTCAAAAAATGAAATCAATAAAAATCCTCAAAGGGCCAAATGTTGTTGAATTAGCCAAAAACCAAGTTTCAGAATCAGATATAATTATCGATGGTATATTTGGTACTGGGATAAAGGGTGAAATAAGAGAACCTTTTTCATCTGCAATTGATTTAATTAACAATTCAAATACCTATGTTGTATCAGTAGATATCCCTTCAGGACTGGATCCAAATGATGGATCCTTTCATGAGAAATGTGTCAGAGCCAACGCAACTGTTACTTTTCATAGAATTAAAAAAGGGTTGACAATAAATAATGAATATGTCGGCAAGCTTCACCTTGAGAAAATAGGAATACCAGTTGAATCTGAGCAAGGAGTGGTCTGAATTTGGGCATAGTACAGATTCCAGTAGGAAATATGCAAAATTTTAGCTACATCATCTATGATGAACATGAAAAAATTGGAGCCATAATAGACCCTTCATGGGATCTTGAGAGGATATTTGAGTTTTTAGAAAAAAACAGCATCTCTGCAAAATTCATAATTAACACCCATACACATTTTGATCACGTCCTCGGAAATGATCAAGCAGTCGAATTTACAAAAGCTGTGATAATCCAGCATGAAAAATCTATCCTTAAAAAGGACAGATCAGTAAGAGACGGAGAGATTATCAATATTGGACAAGTGAAATTAGAGGTGTTGCATACTCCCGGCCATTCAGAAGATAGTATATGTCTAATAATGAATAAAGAGTCTATCATAACAGGAGACACATTATTCGTGGGAAATATCGGAAGAGTGGACCTTCCTGGAAGTAATCCTGAAAATATGTACGATAGTCTATCAAGAGTTGCAAAGCTAGATGGCTCATTAGTAGTTTATCCTGGGCACAATTACGGTATGACACCGACATCAACAATACTAAATGAAAGAACAAACAATCCAATGCTTAATTTCAAATCTAAAGAGGCATTCTTAAAATATATGGTAAATGATGAATAATATGTCCAGAGAATTTGATATATTATGTTCCCAAAAGAGTAATGTGATTGATAATTTTTTCACCACGAACCCTATTTTTGTATGTACTATTTCATATACAGAGACAAGTCAAGTCCCAGGTATAACTTTTGCAGGAGCGAATCCAGATCTTATCAAGTACACATCACCAGCTGATTCTGAATTTCTATTCCATGGAAGATGTTTTTCTATCTCGGGAGTACCAGCCACACCGGATGGAATACCAACTCCTGCTTTATTGACAAGAACTGCACTGTTACTTGGAAAAATACCATGTTTAGTAGTAAACTCAGGTTCTAAAATTTCTCCGAAAATTCCGTATGTTTCATTTGGAATTAGTTATGGAAAAAATATTCAACATGAAGCAGCATTGCAACTCTTTGAAGCACAACAAGCTTTTGACTACGGCAACGTGCTAGGTAACCAACTCTCAAAGTCAAATGACTTGGTTGTTTTAGGGGAGAGTATCCCTGGCGGAACGACTACGGCTCTTGGAGTATTGACAGGATTTGGGATTGATGCAAATTACAAAATGAGTAGTAGTATGCCAACAAATCCGCATGATTTGAAAATCCGGGTTGTAAAAGAGGCTATCAAAAACTACAACCTGTCAGATTTAAAAGATCCGTTCAAAATAGTTTCTTTGCTTGGCGACCCAATGATACCAGCAGTTGCCGGGATCGCAACGGGTGTAATCAAATCAGGATCCAGAGTAATGCTTGCAGGAGGAACACAAATGGCAGCAGTTCTTGCACTTATGGCTTCTCTGAAAGTTCCTCTTGATAAAATCTGCATTGGGACCACTTCATATGTTACTAATGATGACAACTCTGATTTAGATTTTCTGGTACGATCCATTTCTTCCGATGTACCTATCTTGTCAGTAAATCCGGGCTTAGACAAATCGACAAAAAATGGTTTACTAATGTACGATAAGGGTGTTGTAAAAGAAGGAGTAGGGTCAGGGGGTGCGCTATTGACATTACTTTTGAAATTAAATGGTTCCCTTGAAAAGGACATCTTCTTGAGAAAATTGGAAGAGGAATATGAAAAGAATATTGAAAATATTGTAGTATGAAAGATTAATTGATTGGCCTCATGTTCATATTCAATTCAATTTTGGTACCATTATTTTACCGTAACAGATTTTGCAAGGTTACGCGGATAATCAGGGTTTGCATTGTTACAAATGGATAAATAGTAAGCCAGTAGCTGCAGCGGGACTACCTCGATCAGAGGATATAGCCATTCGCTTATCGTAGGGATGGTAATTTGGTAATCGTATATTTCGTCTTTTTTATTTGAAATTCCAACTATTTTTGCGCCCCTTGATTTTATAGTATGGATGTTTGATAATGTATCTACATAAGTAGAATCATCTGGATGAATGACAATTACAATGCTATTGTTATCTATTAGTGCCAGAGGACCATGTTTTAATTCACCTGCAGCCATTCCTTCGGCATGGATATATGACAATTCCTTAATTTTTAATGCACCTTCTAAACATATAGGAAAATGCAGAGATCTACCAAGAATATATACATCCTTTGATCCTTTTATTTCATTTGCAACTCTTTCAATGTGCGTATCCAATTCAAGTACTTGATTAACTGCATTGGTCAAAACATCCTTACTAGCGAATATGCCATTTGATTTTTCACCTATCAAGTCTGCAACGTAGTATAACAGGGCTAACTGACTGGTAAAGCTCTTGGTGGCAGCAACGCCTATTTCAGGACCGCAGTTGACTTCCAGATAAGCATCACTTAATCGAGCAAGAGAGGAAGTCGGGATATTGACTATCGATAGCACCTTAGATCCCTTATTCTTTGCAGATTTTACTGAGTGTATTACATCAGCAGTTTCACCGCTCTGAGATATTGCCAATAGAACTGAATTTGAGTCTAGTAAATCAGCTGAATATTGAAATTCACTTGACACTATAGGTTCAACGTGAATCTTTGATTTTGCGAAGATTTGTTTTGCGAGTAATGCTGAATGGTAACTAGTTCCACTTCCAGTAATAAAGACATTGTTGGCACCCGTTATAATTTCGCAGAATTTTTCCAAATTTTTCTTGTCCTGATCCATGCTCTTTACTATTGTTTGGTGCTGTTCATGAATTTCTTTTAAGGTATAATGCGAATATTTTCCTTTGTCAGCATCGCCTAACTCCCATGCAACTTGTGTTATTTTTCTTGAAATTCTATCCCCATCAAAATTGAAAAAAGAGATATCACTATCATTAATTACAACAATGTCACGATTGTCCAGAAAAATAGCACGGTCTGTGTGATTTAAGAATCCTAAAATGTCGCTAGACAGAAAATAGTCATCGTTACCAACACCTACGATCAATGGTTCGTCATAACGGGCACCACATAAAGTTGATGAATTAAACACAGCCACAAATGCGAATGAACCAACTAGTCGTTTACAAGTAAAGATCATTGATAATCGGATATCACCAGTAATTTCAAAGTATTCCTCTAATAGGTGAGCAATAACTTCACTGTCAGTTTCACTATTAAATTCATGACCAGATCTGTGAAGTTCATCTTTCAATTCGTCGTAATTTTCGATTATACCATTATGGACAACAGCAATTGTCGAATTGCATGCAAGATGAGGATGTGCATTAGAGTCAACGATACCTCCATGCGTTGCCCAACGTGTATGTCCAATTCCTAATTTTCCGGGTAATTCATCAAGTCTTAAAGCCTTGTTGACTTCTGCAACCTTACCAACCCCTTTACGTATCAAGAGTTTACCTGACTTAATTGTCGCAATACCAACACTATCATATCCTCTATATTCCATCTTTTTGAGACCTTCTATTAAGACGGTAGAAGCGTGTTCATTGCCCTTATATCCAATTATTGAACACATAACACTATTCTACAATTTATTTGGTTTAAAATAATTACTAACATTACAAGTTACCACTATAAGATAATTTATAACGCTATTTGATGGTAAATCGTACGCTGACCATAGTAAATTTTTCTCATATTATGCAAGTTTACATACCGGACAAGATTAATATGTAATAGTAGATAAAATGTGTAGGTAATGAATAGGAAAAGCCTTGTCTACACCCTAGATGAAAATACTTTCACAAAGGAAATATTGATTCTTGAAAAACCAAGTGAAATGCGGGTTCTATCAAATCCTATTGCATGGAAAATTGTCAATCTTCTGGCAGGCAAGCCCATGTATCCTGCACAGATTGCAAAAGAACTCAAGATTTACGAACAAAGCGCATATTATTACATAAGGAAACTACTAACGATCAGAGCAATCGGTCAAGTTGAAACATCATTCGTGCGAGGAGGAACTGCCAAACTATACAAAACAGAGTACGCGGCTTTTGGAATTGAAATGGATTGGGGAGAAAGGAAATTTGAAACCATAAGAAATGGAGAGACCAACGGGAAAGTACGGACATTTTTTGATGACTACATTGATGATGGAATGTTTGATGGGATGATTGTGGTGGGTGCCCCAGATCCACATGGTCCGTATCGATCCTCTGCAAGGGATGGTCACTATGCAGCTCAACTTGCTTTTTTCTTGGGTGGCTTTTGTTCGTTACCACAAAATTTTGTAGTAAAATTAGATGTCGATGCAAAATCAGAGAAGATCTCGAAGACAGAAAATATCATCTCTATTGGCGGTCCTGGAACAAACATCATCACTTCAGAGTTTAACAGATACTTGCCGATACGATTTGACGAATCGAATTTCTGGTCTGGACTTATTGCACCTCAAGGAAGAACTCACACACTTGACAATCATGGCTTAATCGCAAAAATAAGAAATCCTTTCTCTGAGAAGGTAAACATCATGATTATCGCCGGGGTAAGATCAGCAGGAACTAAATCAGCTATTATCGCCTTGACAAATCACGGTAATGAAATCTTGAAGAAATTCAATCAAGATGGCAATTGGGCTGTAGTAGTTCAGGGTTTTGATATGGATTCAGATGGAAAAATAGACACTATTGATATTGTTGACGAAATTTCCACAAATAGTGAATAAAAAATATAGTTACTAACTAGCAGCTACTTCTGGTGTTGGTTTGTTGGGAGCTTCAATGTGAACTAGTATTTTTGATTCATCTTCTTTCTTTACCAAATAGCCAGGTAAGTTCACTTTTCTGTTGCCGATAGATACATGTCCGTGTATGACAACTTGCCTAGCCTGCAATGGTGATTTCAGACCCATTTTTCTCATCACAATAGTTTGTAATCTTCTTTCTAGTATATCTTCAATCTTCAAATTTAAAATATCATCCAACGATGCAGTACTAGTTAGGCCCAGTCTATTTAGGAAGGACAACAGAAGCGATTCTTTTTCCTGTCTATCTTCAAGGGTCAACGCCAATAGAGTTCTTGCTTGATTCCTAAAATTTGCAACCTTTGTTTGAGCCTTCCATAGTTCTCTCTTATTTCTGAGACCGTAGGAACCGATAATATACAATTCTGAACTTAATTGGTCAGAATTCCATATTCTCCTTGGTCGTCTGAAACTTTTTCTTGATTTTCTCGGATCTCCCATTCTTCCTCACTATTCTTTGGTTTCAGGAGATTTAGGTGCACTACTTTTAGGAGCGGATGCCTCGGAAGTGGATTCAGTTGCTGATGCAGGTGCACCACCTTCCTTTGCTTCTGCAGGGGCGCCAGGTCCACCGGCTGTAGGTCTCAATGCGACCTTCTTTACTCCAACCGCACCTCCCTTTCTACCGGTTGTGCGAGTACATTGACCACGGACTCTGAGTCCAAACATGTGTCTATAACCTCTCCAACTATAGACTGTCTTTTCTCTCTCAATATCGTTTGAAATCGTAAAATCAAGATCTGAGGTTAGCAGATGCTTGTCTGTACCGGTATCATTGTCTTTCCTTCTGTTTAGATACCAGTTTGGAATTCCTATCAAAGAAGGATTTTTTATTGCGGCTTCAATATCGCTCACCTCTTTTTCAGTCAAGAATCCTATTCTCACATTAGAACTGATATTTAATGATTGTAATATTACTTGAGATAAATTATAACCCAATCCCTTAATATGACTGAGGGCAATAATGATCTTCTTGCTTCCCTCTATGTCTTTGCCTGCTATTCTTAAGATATGCCTATACTCCGATATCGACAATATTTACGTCCATCATTTTCCGAAATAAAAACCATGCTGACAAATATAGGCTAAGTGAAGAATGTGGAAATAAAATACAACATGACAAAACCAAAATATGCTTTGAAAGCTTTAAATTTGTTGGTAGATCGAGATGATGAATAATTGATTTCTGAAAATTTTAGAGATATTGTTCATAAAAGTTATAATTCAGACCCAGATTATAAGCAAACATTATCTGGCCTACCTGAAAACTATAAGGAAATAAGAACTCTTGAAAACTTACTATCAATCAATTATAAGCATGCCTCGGTCAATGATCAACTTCGAGGAAATTTAATAACAAAACTCAAGGCACAGCAGTTTCCATATTCAGGAATCATTGGTTATGATGATGACATAATTCCTTCCCTTAATAGAGCAATACTTTCTTCGCACGACATGTTGCTTGTGGGTCAAATTGGTCAGGCAAAGACTAAGATTGCGGAGACGGTTGCCAAGAATTTACTTTCTCCCATTCCGATAGTTGAAGGATCCATTACAAACGACATACCGACTTTAATTCCAGAGAACGAGCTTGTGTCATTACTAGACGATAAAGAGATCACTCGATCAAGACCAGAATTTTATGTTTCAACCGAAACTGAGGACAACATAAGGAATAACAGATTGGACACCAAAATTGCCTGGATTGACGGACCAAGTCGTTACAAATATCTTCTCGCCACACCAGACATCTCTGTAAAGGATCTTGTTGGTCAGATAGACGCCATAAAGATAGCAAAAAGAGGAGTAGAGATTTACAATATGGAATCATACTCTCCTGGGCAGTTACTCCTAGCGAGACATGGTGTATTTTGTATAGATGAATTGCCAGTGCTGGATCCGAGAAAACAAGTAGCCTTATTGAGTGTCTTACAGGAAGGAATCTATACTACCGGCTCCTATCCCGTGATATTCAAACCAGATACAAGAATAGTATCAACAGCGAATCCAATTGATTACACCCATTCTGGTAAAATCATAGAACCGCTTTATGACAGGATGAAGAGCCACATTATTACTAGATATCCGCAAAAGGTTGACGACGAAATGATGATAATGGTTCAAGAAGCAAGAATATCCAATTCACGCAACGTAGTGTTACCAATATTTATGTTAAGAACCTTGGCCGAAATTACGAGGATTGCCCGAGACCATTCCGAAATAAATCATGAAAAGGGAGTAAGTGTGAGAATGTCTATTCATTCTTTAGAAATCCTGATATCAGAAGCCGAACGAGTAAGAGGGATCATTAATAACATCAAATCTGTTCCTCGTTTTAGTGACATTTATTCAATCCGTCAAACCTCAAAATTTGAGCTATCTGAAATTGACGATAGTCATGAAAATAGAATGAATATTTTGGATGCAATAATATCTGAAGCAATCAAGAAAGTGTGCGCTTATTATGTAAATGATATCCCCACTGAAAAACTGATGAACCTAAAGAATGAATTTAAGATCAATAAGACTTTTCATGTATCGCAAGATATCATAGGTAACGCCAAAAGTACAAATAGCTACCAATCACAAGTATCTAAGTTTAGCTCTTTAAAGGAAATAATGGATATTGTAATAAATAATATTTCACAAGATCAAAAACATTTTGAAGAATCTTTATTGGCAAATTCAATAAATGTTCATACTATCAAGGATACTAAAGATCCTGAGTATCTTTCATCAGTAACTGAATTAATTCTAGAAGGCCTTAGGTTTACTGATCCACCCATATTGGACAGAAAGGAAGGGGTTTATGTCCACACATAGTAACAACGTCAAAAGGTTTACTTATTATAATATTATAGATTTTCCCGAAGAAAAGGAAGATAAGGCGCCCACAAAATCAATTCCAAAAAGTTTGCTTAAAGACTTTCTCAATGTTTTAGGCAAAGAGATAATGAAAGAAGATCAGCCAAAACTAGAAGAAATTGAGCAAGAGTTGCAGAATTTGAAAAAGGAAAAAGAAAATATCCAAAGTGAGCCAGATGATGTTGAATCCAACCGAACGGAGTCGTCTATTATAGCCCAACTCCAGCAGATGGGGTATATCAAAGATTCGAGGAAATGGTTAAGTAAGAAAGGATTTTTTGCAGTCGGAGGAAAATTGTTGGAGGATGTAATAAGAGCTCTTAACAAAGGTACTATAGGATTACATGAGACCACATTCAGCGGAAGCGGTTCACTAAATCTTGATTCTACAAAAAAATACGAACCGTCTGATGACCTAAGATTAGTGAATGTTCCAAGATCAATATTGAATGCCATTCAAAGAAGATATAGATCCAGATCTTCAATCCAGTTACCAGTAGATCTGCAACCAGGAGATTTAGAGATTTATGAAACAAAAAGAGATGTGAGTGTTGCAGTTGTGTACTGTATTGATTTGAGTTCTACAATGAGATATTCGACAATGTTCGGAGACATGAGTAGAATTGAGGCCGCAAAGAAGGCATTATGGAGTCTGTACTTATTGAACCAAAAATTTTTTCCCTCAGATTCAATTCACATAGTTGGTTTTGGCGCTCTTGCTTCAAAAGTATCGCCATATGATATACCATACCTGAGGACATTTGAATCAGGTGTTGGATTCATGCATTATACCAATTATCAGGCCGCCTTTAGACTAGCGAAGAAAATTCTTCAAAATGAAACTAGTGTCAACAGAAAAATTGTCCTTGTTACAGATGGCCATCCCAGTGCATGTTTCATAGACACCGAACAGGAAAGGAACAAGATATTGGGTGAAAGGCCATATTCCCAATTTTATTCTCCAGATAACGAAGCATTAAATTCGGTAAAACAAAAACAGGAATTATCTCTTGATACTAAATCAGGGAAATTAGTTTACCTATGTTACAGATACAGACAAGTTGATCAGTATATTGGTGAAAAGACAATTTTAGAGGCTCGAAAATGTCATAAATTAGGCATTGATATTGATACAATAATGGTCAGCGAGGAAGACTCACTGTTAAGTTACGTAAACGAGTTGGAAAAATATGTCAAAGGTAGATCCTATTATATAAACCCGGCAGAAATAGACAGAATTCTGATTACAGATTACCTGAATGATAAAAGATCCATACTTAGGTCAAATTGAAAATCAACAGTTAGTTTTTATTTACATGTTCTAAAAATAGATAATAAATGACAAGAGATTCTGGCGACTCTAATTATTTTGATTGGAATAATTCGTTTGATGTTATCAAAAAAGCATATGATTCATCCCTTTTTGTACTTATAATAGGACCAAAAGGGACTGGAAAAACAAGCTTGGTTAGAAAATTTGCCTCTGATAGTGGAAAGTCGCTGAATTCAATTAATTTCAGCTTGAGAACACGTGAGTCACATTTAGTTGGAACTAAAAGCATGAACCAAGGGGAAGTTACATTTGTGGAGGGTATATTGATTAAATCCATGAGAGATGGCGGAATACTATATCTTGACGAGCTCAATGCGGCAGAAGCTGATGTACTGTTGCGACTGGATGAAGCACTTGATGACAGAAGACAAATTGTGTTGAAAGAGGCGGATGGCCAAGTAATCCACGCAAAGGAAAATTGGTTTGTCTTTGCTACAATCAACCCGCTATCACATGAGGGTACAAAGGAGCTACCGCCACAAATCTTAAGCAGATTCCCAGTAAGACTAAGACTTGAATATCCCCCTAAGGAAATTGAAAAGCAGATAATAAAATACCATGTAAACTTTGATTCGTCTTATGAAGGAAATATAGACAATGCACTCAAATTGGCAAACAGCCTAAGAGAAGCAGCTTCATTAGAGGAACTTTACTATAGCCCTAGCATCAGAGAGTCAATAGCGTTTGCAAGACTGATATCAAACCAGGTATCTCCCATCAAAGCAGCCGAAGTAGTATATGCTAATGTTTATGATCAGTGGGGAGAAGTTGAATATAGAAAGGTAATGGATATGATAACTTCGATTTTTGCGTGATAAGATGTCATTTTCTTATGTTAAAAATTTCACTTTACGAAATGATGTATTAATAAATCTAGGAACGTTTCTATCCAGAAGATGGTCTGGAAACAATAAGGCAATCATTTTATTGATAGAAGACAAACATCCCGAAACAAATTTAGAAAAAAATACGATTTCCATGCCTTCGCTAAGATACTATAATGGGACAGAATTTCAAAAATATCGTCAATGGCGCGTATCGTTGTGGTATGAATCAATGCGATTATCAAGCTCAACAAGAGTTCTTAGTAACGACCACGCCTTTGGATTGATTCTCAACTCAATTGAAATGAAGAGGATAGAAATTTTGGGTCTAAGGGAATGGAGAGGTATGGAGAATGAGATAATATTTAATGAAGGGATTTCATGGCTATCACGGCCTTTGTTGAATTCATTATACGGCAAGCACAAGGTTGTGGAAGCATTCTCTCAATCCCTTCTAACCGGTTACATCAAGGGTGAAATGTTTGGCTCAGAATCTGATAGAGTGCAAAGTGCTGTTAACATAGCCAGAGAACTAATTGGTGAATCAATAAAGAATAATCACAAGACTGAATGGATTGAACGTCAAATTCCTAAAATAATTAAAACACTTCAAATTGATTCTCTTTTCACAATTCCAATTGTTACCTTCAGAAGTAAAATTGGTCTATCAATGACTGAAAAGATTCTACTTAAAGAAATAGAGAAGGTGATAAACATAAGGAAGAGAGTAACGGAAAAATCCACAGAAGACATATACAATGGAACCCCGATTTTAAAAGAATATGAAAGTCTGGTAAAGGAAAGTAAAAAAACTGACAATAAAGGTTACTCTGCAATGGAACAATTTGGACTTGAGATTCCAGATAGTGTTGATATAGACGAGAGCATAATTTATGATAATGATTTGATTACAAAGTTAAAATCGGTCATTAGATCTTGGAAAAGAGGGTGGAGAGAAATACACGATATTACTGGAGATGAAATTGATGTAGAATCAATAATAGAGTCTCAACCAAAGCCATTTCTCTTAGATTTCAAAAATACAATTGACACTAAAATTGCACTTTTGCTAGATCATTCCAGTAGTATAGATGAATATGAGTTAGAATATAAAAAAGCTACCATTGCACTCTGCGAAGCTTTAAAATTTTTGGGCGTCAAGTTTTCTGCTTATGCATTTAGTACCAAAAATAAGAAGGTGACTTGTTGGGTGATAAAACACCCAGATGTCAAATGGACTGCAATGAATGCACGTAATTTGGTCCAAATCAAAGCAAGCGGTGGAACGCCACTAGCAGAAATTTACAATCTATTGTTACCTTTTATGAAAACATACAAACCAGACATTATGATAACCTTAACTGATGGTGAACCTTCTGATTATAATGCGGTTCGATCTACAATTAAAGCCTACAAAATGAATGGAATTCACATGGTTGCAGTAGGTGTTGGAAGAACAGTCAATAACGCAATCAATATTGGTTTAAATTTGAAATACCTGGAATATGAAAGGACTTTAGTTGTAAGCAAGTTGGATGAAATCCCAAAAAGAGTTCTTTCACTTTTACAGGTTTAAGCCGCTCACCTAGTTACTCTAAAAATTATGCAAAATAAGATTCAAATCGTATACTTGTGTTCTTTTTTTACTTTTTCCCAGTCTGAAAGAAAAAGGGCTAGTCCCTTATCGGTGAGAGGATGGGTTAGCATCTTACCCAGTATATCAGGCGGGAGAGTAACAATATGCGCACCCAATATGCCGGCCTCTATTACATGAATTGGATGTCTTACACTGGCAACCAAAACTTCTGCAGGATAACCATAATTGCCAAAAATTTGGACAATTTCCTTAATTACCGTCATTCCTACTTGACCAGCATCATCCAGTCTTCCAATGAATGGACTAACATATGATGCTCCAGCTTTGGCAGCCAATAGTGCTTGATTTGCTGAAAAAATCAAGGTTACATTTGTCTTTATTTTATTCTCGGCCAGTTTTTTTACTGCCTTTAATCCATCGGCGGTCATGGGGATCTTTACAATAACGTTTTCGCCAAATTTTTTTAATCTTAACCCCTCTTCAACCATTTCCTCACTATTTGTAGCAACAACTTCCAAATTTACTGGACCTTTCACAATTTTTACTATTTCCCTCATAATGTCCTCAGGATGTCCTTTCTCCTTAGAAATCAGTGTAGGATTGGTGGTGATTCCATCCACAATACCCATATCCACAAATTTCTTTATGGATTCGATACTTGCAGTATCAAGAAAAATCTTCATTTCTTTATTCTTTTCCTTGTTTTAAGAACAGATTCTATTATATGATCAGAGCTTAAACCATACTTGCTTAAGAGTGACTCTATCTCAGTCTCTCTGGCCGATTCCCCAAAAGTATCACCCACTCCCATTCTGTTTACAGGGACTGGATGATTTTCGCCAGTAACCTCGCAGACAGCACTTCCCAATCCTCCAATGATACTATGCTCTTCAATAGTAACAATCGCGCCAGTATCTACAGCTGCATGATATATTAACTCAATATCGATTGGCTTGATAGAATACATGTCTATTACTCTGCATGAAACGCTATATTCTTTTTCAAGTGTTAGTGCTGCATCAATTGCTTTTGAAACCATTAATCCACAGGCTATTAGTGTGATGTCCGAGCCGTCTCTAATAACGTTCCCCTTACCGATATCGAATTGTTCAAAATTATCTTCATAAATATTGGAATTTGAAGGACGGGCTAATCGCATGAAAAATGGCCCCGGAGTATAACTCAATAGTGGAATCAAATTCTTTACAGCCACAGAATCTGATGGAACAAGAACTCGCATGTTAGGAATTGATCTCATGGTAGATATGTCCTCTATTTGTTGATGTGAAGCACCATCCGGACCAACAGTAAGCCCAGCATGTGATACTACTAGTTTTACGTTAAGAAATGGATAGCAAATTGCGTTCCTAATCTGGTCAAGACATCGTCCGGGTAAAAAAGCAGCGTAGGTACTAGCAAAAACGATTTTACCTGCAATAGATAATCCGGCTGCTATAGAAACAAGATTTGCTTCGGCAATCCCAACGTTGTAAAGTCTGTTAGGAAACTTGTCGCCAAACAGTTTTGTTTTTAAAGAATCAGTAGTATCGGCTCCGACGCACACAATGTTCGGATCCTTTAATCCCAAATCCACCAACGTTTTTCCGTATGCCGTGCGCATATCGGAAATAATATTTTTGTCACTTAATTGCATGAAGATCTTCCTCGATACTAAGCTCCTTTGCTAAAGGTATAAGCATGTTTTTACGAGATTTAATCCAATCAGATCTCATGTCATTGATTGTTGCCAATTCCAATAACTTTGTTTCAATTGCAACATTAGCCTTATGTCTTAGCTGGATAATATTGGAATTGATATCAGGGGATCCATATACAGCATTGCCTGCTACCATAATTCTGGCACCGGCGTCAAAAACCTGCTGAAGGGTTGTTGCGTCAATACCTCCATCTGCTTCAATAAATCCTTTATAGTTGTTACTTTTCAAAGTCTTGACTATTTGAGCCATCTTATCTAAAGTATCCGGAATAAATTTTTGACCTGCGAAACCAGGATTCACAGACATTATTATCATGATATCTATGTTATTAAGATGTTCAATTATCCAAGACGGGAACTGGGTTCCCGGATTTATCGCAATACCAGGACTGATTCCTGCTTTAAGTATCATTTTATTGATCTCAACAAACTCTGATTCATTACAAGCCTCTACATGAACTGTAATAATATCACACCCCGCATCAATGTATTCTTGTACATAATTGATTGGTTTTTCGATCATCAAGTGTGCATCAAAAGGAATGCTTGAGATTTTTCTCAAGTGCTTTATAGTATCGGCAAAGAATGAAGTTGTAGGTACAAATTTGCCATCCATTATATCCAAGTGTATAAGATCAGCACCTGCTCGCTCAGCTCTTCTTACCTTTTCTTCGTAATTCTCTGGTTCGCCAGCAATAATTGATGGTGCAATCAGGATCTCGCTTTGTAATTCTTCCAGTAAAATTGGAACGTGTTTTTTTGGAGGTGCCTTTCCGTGCCATTGTGGATTGTTCGCCATATGCTTAATTCCTTTACCTTTGGTCGTGTTTGCAATTATTATTGAAGGTTTATCCTCTACCTTTTCAACTCTGCTCAAGGCATCTATTATCTGCTCAATCTTATGTCCATTTACCTCTACTACGTTCCAATTAAATGCCGCCCACTTATCCCTAACCGGATCCAGCGGCATAATCTCTTCTGTAAACCCATCCTGCTGAATTTTGTTCCTATCAAGGATAGCTACTAAGTTATCAAGTTTAAATTTTGAGGCGGCCATTGCCGCTTCCCAAATTTGCCCTTCATTTGATTCCCCATCACCTATCAAAGTATAAACTCTATTTTTTTGACCATCTCTCTTCTTTGCAAGTGCAATGCCAATCGAAACCGACAGACCTATTCCTTCAGAGCCTCCCGAATATTCTATCCCTGGAAAACTGTGATCTTTTTGGCGTTCTGAATATCGTACTGGATGACCTTGTAATCGTGAACCAAGTTTTCTGAGTGTTTTTATTTCCTTCGTGTCTATATACCCGGCTGTCGCTAATGCTGCATAAAATCCGGGTGCAGAATGTGCTTTGGAGTTTACAAAATAATCCCTTTCTTCCCATAAAGGATTACTTGGATTATGTTTCATTTTGTGGAAATATAGAACACCCATAATCTCGGCCGCCGAAAAAGATGCGCCTGGATGCCCAGAACCTGCTTCCGCTATACCCTGTATTGCTAACATCCTCACATCCCTTATTTTCCGGTTAAGCTCCAGATACCTCATTTTAAGAGCCATTTAGATACCCCAAATAGAACCAAAGAATAGTCTCATTGGATATATATTGTAATCAGAAAGTTTGATAAAAACATATGGAAATTGATGGGGATATGTGTAGTTCCATTCTTGTCAATGAGACGAACTTTGAGAAAAATTTGATGCCTGCATGTCAGTGTATTTAATGAGATATTCAAAGATTGAATACCGTGTGTATTTAGATTTATTAGAAATAAGAACCAATATTACCATATGAGTGAATATGAAGATTTTAAGACTGGAGATATTGTTGCTGAAGCACTCATTGATTGGAATGTAGATGTTGTTTTTGGAATTCCAGGCGATAGCATAAATGGATTCATTGAAGCTTTAAGGGTAAGAAAAGACAAAATAAAATTCGTTCTAGTAAGACATGAGGAGTCTGCAGCCTTAATGGCCGCTGGATATGCAAAGTATACAGGCAAACTTGGAGTATGTACTGCAATAGCAGGTCCTGGTGCAATTCACCTTCTAAATGGGCTATATGACGCCAAAGCGGACAATACACCTGTTATTGTTATTACAGGAGGAACATCCATGGATTTGATGAATTCAAGCTTTCAACAGGATGTAAATTTGATGAACCTTTTTTCTGATGTCTCAGTTTATAACAGTATGATAGGTTCACCGCGACAAGCAGAAATGGCAGTGGACATAGCTTGCAGAACAGCTTTAGTTCGCAGAGGAGTCAGCCATCTTAACATACCAAATGATGTACAGGAACAAAAACTCGAGGGTCACTATTCCAGACATAAGGTTCCAGGTCACACTTCAGATATTTTCGTGACGCCTACATCAGCAGATAAGAAATTAATTGAAAAAACTGCTGAAATTCTGAATAAAGGAAACAAGATTGTGATTCTTGTAGGTCAAGGAGCATTGAATGCCTCAGAGGAAGTAATTACCGTTGCACAGAAACTGAATGCCCCCATCATTAAGGCTATGTTGGGAAAAGCCGTTGTACCTGATGATCATCCTTATAGCTTGGGAGGAATTGGTTTTCTGGGTACTGAGCCATCAAGTGATGCAATGTCTGAAAGTGATACGTTATTCATGATAGGAACATCATTTCCCTATATTGAATATCTTCCAAGACCCGGGCAGGCTACAGGCATTCAAATCGACATCAAACCTGAAAAAATCGGATTGAGATATCCAGTTAAAATTGGCTTAATAGGTGATTCAAAGCAGGTATTGTCGGATCTAATTCCGTTACTGAACGATAGAACGATAGATAGGCATAACGACCATACAAGTGAAGTATTTCTAAGGTCTAGACAAGAGGCCATGAAAAAATGGAATGATATACTGGAGGAGCAAAGCAGTCGGGTTGATGAACCAATAAAGCCTCAAGTAATCGCCGCTGCAGTATCAAATGAATTGGATGATAACGCGATAATATCAGTCGACAGTGGAATCAATACATGTTGGGCAGCTAGATTTTTGAAAATTAAGAACGGTATGAAATTTTCAGGCTCTGGAACTCTTGCGACTATGGGATGCGGGGTACCTTACGCTATTGCAGCCAAGATCGCGTATCCTGACAGACAAAGTGTTGCCTTCGTTGGAGATGGAGGTTTTACAATGCTAATGAGTGAATTCGCTACTGCGGTTCAATATCATCTCCCTATCAAGGTCATCATATTGAATAACAAGATCTTGGGAATGATAAGATGGGAGCAGATGGCTTTTCTTGGCAATCCAGAATATGGAATTGAATTCTCACAGATAGATTTCGTCAAAATTGCAGAAGCCTGTGGTGGGAAAGGATATTCAATAACAAAAATCAAAGAAGTAGAGTCAGTGATCCATGAAGCCATGAAAGAAGACGATGTTCCTGTTATCGTAGATGCTCATGTGGATCCATTTGAGGCGCCGTTGCCTCCAAAAATAAGTATGGAGTTTGTAACGAATATTGCAAAGGCATTTACAAAAGGACAGCCATATGCAAAAGAAATTGGACTTACGTTATCAATTGATCAATTACATGAGAAACTAAGAAACTTACATTCACATAAACAACAAAAATCATAGATGAGCCTATGTTAAGCAATCATTCTCTTGAAATGAATCTGGATACTATGAAAGAGAGCCTTGGCCGGGAATTGGACCCGGGACCTTTGCCTTACCAAGGCAACGCTCTACCAGGCTGAGCTACCAAGGCATGCTGAAAACTAGACATACAACAAATCTAGGGTTTTAAATTGTATATGCTTAAGAAAACAGATTTCAAGACCCAAAATAAAAGTTTGTTTCTATTTTGGACTCCAAACAAAATGATAATTAATCTTGTAAATTTGTGAACCGAACCACTTTTACCCAAAATCAATATATGCGCTATGACCTATGGTATTAAGGTAGATGCCAACAGTCAAGAAATGTTATCATTGCAAAGTGATGCAAAACCTGACTGATACTAAATTTATGGCATTACAACAGGAATATGATAAACTACAACATTATTTACAGACAAAACAGGATTTAGGATTATATTCTGCAAACAAGCAACAAGCAGACAGATTCTATAAAATCGTAAAAACTGGTAAAAAATATCCATTGTCTATACGAACGATTTGATAAGAATTGTACATAATCCAGATACAATTGCTGAATGTTGGTGTCGAATACCAGTAAAGACAATTAGAGGGGGGATTATGGATTGGAATAATAAGACCACACGAACCCATACCGAAAGATGCGAAAATATGTGAATCTAAAGTATAAAAAAGAGATAATCGTTGGTTTCTAGAAGTTGTTGTGGAGAAAGAGGTTTCTGAAAAAACAGAATATCAAAATGTAATAGGCATTGATATTGGGATAAGACATATTGCCACTTCGATTGAATTGGCAACAAGTAAAACTGTGTTTTACGGAAATAGGTTGAACCATGTCAGGGGGTGTTACTTTTGGCTGAGAAGAAAATTAGGAATAAAAAAAGCAATAGAAACAATCAGAAAAATAGGCAGTAGAGAAAGACGAGTAACTAATGACATAATTCATAATGTAAGTAGAGGTATTGTGAATAGAGCAATAGAAACAAATGCTTTGATAGTATTAGGTGACATCAAACATCTGCGTAGGAAAAAACAAACACTATGGGAAGAAAATTCAACAGGAAACTTGCAGGATTTCAATATTACAAACTTGCACAATATATCAAATACAAAGCAGCACTTGCAGGAATCAAAGTGATTGAGGTTTCAGAAGCATGGACATCTCAATATTGCAAGACTTGTTGTCAAAAA
>Ga0209974_10000193_pt1 | contig 19341 bp, 18 predicted proteins | sample InoplaM3SPM_FD_187592 | JGI IMG/M metagenome (GOLD analysis project Ga0209974, IMG submission 187592) | Arabidopsis thaliana rhizosphere microbial communities from the Joint Genome Institute, USA, that affect carbon cycling - Inoculated... | ecosystem: Host-associated > Plants > Roots >...
TTCTACCGTCTTCACAGCATAAATAAAGTCTTAATACGTGTTATATCCTTTATCCTCTTTTTTCGATTAGTGTACTAGAAAAAAAGGAATAATAAAATATTCAAATCAATAATATTTTCAATGTAACTATATTGATTCTACATTTTCCTTCCTATCCAATCTCATCATCTTTCAATAGGGATTTATCTCTAGTTTTGGTATTGTGCATGACTGGGCTCGCTAGTTTTAGCGCTGTACACACAGCTTATGGACATGCCTTTGTTACTGATAGTAATCCATCACAATCTCAGTCAGTATCGGCATCTCCAAAACAAATAGATGTTTTCTTTAGTGAACCTGTTGATCTGCGTTACAGCAGTTTGAAAGTTTTGGACTCAACTGGAAAACAGGTTGATCTAGGCCAGGTTCATTATAAGGGAAGCGATGAGTCTTCGATGGAAGTTTCCGTTCCTGTGCTGGGGGATGGCACCTACACAGTATCAACAAATGTGTTATCTCAAATTGACGGTCATGTGACAGATAATGCTTTTGTATTTGGTGTTGGACAAGCGATATTACCCATTAATGTAACTAGTACAGCTTCTTCCTCTACACTCTATTTGCCAGAAGCGATAGCTAGATTTCCTACACTTTTAGCACAGGTAATGATAGTAGGAGCAGCATTTGCAAACCATTGGATCTGGAGACCATTGACAAATATCTCTGCTCTTACTGGATCACTCACTCAGGTAAGAAAGAATGTAAGCAAAAATCTGGCAATTTATTATGTTATTGCTTCAATTATACTTATTTCATCAAATTTTGCAATTTTGTATTTTCAGGCAATTTCAATTAACGCAAGTGTGATTGATGTACTTGGAACCAAATTTGGTAATGTATTGGTAGAAAGATCAATGATATCTTTCATATTATTTGGTGTATCCTTATACGAGTTCAGACAATTCAGGAAAAATGAATCTCACACATACTCAAAGCTAGAAAGCTTTGGTATTTTGATAATTGGTATGATATTATTGGCTACTACAAGTTTGATTGGACACGGTGCTTCAAGTCAACAAGTGGTCCCAATAATTATGGACTTTGTACACAATGTAATTGCCTCAATTTGGATTGGTGGGACGTTTTATCTTGCGTTTATTCTGATTCCAAAAATAAGAGCGTCTAGAGTTGATTGGTATTACAAATTGTCAACATTGTCCATAATGATACCTAGATATTCCTCTCTGGTAGTAACGTTATTAGGAATATTAGTCATTACGGGTCCATTCCTATTATACATTCTTGAGGATAATTTGACTCTGGTCATTGATTCTTTATACGGTACATTTTTGGTTATAAAGCTGTTCCTAGCGGGATTAATGGTAATCCTGGGTGGATATAGCAGTGTAGTTATTTATAATCGCGTTATCAGTTTATTGAAAGTTTCTCCGGTTATCAATGGCAATAGTGGAAATGATAAGATACCAAATGAAGAATCGGAAATTGAAGTAAAAACAACACATACAATCGCTAATTTTAGAAAGGCTCTTGTAATTGAATCAATACTAGGAATTGCATTACTTGTTAGCGTTGGCCTTTTGGTAAATAGTGGAATTCCTGCAAGTGAAGAACTACAGAATCAGGCTCAGTCAGGAAATGCGCAATCAAATCAAATTGAACCATATCAAACAACTAGATTCGTAGATAACAACTCGCAAATTGTCATGTCGATAAATCCATTTGAGGTTGGGAATAATAATTTCAAGATCACTTTCTTGGACATGAATGGTAAACCAATTGAGGTACAATCAGCAGGAATAAAATATCGACAACTTGAAAAATCAATTGGTCCAATTACCGCTGACCTTGAAAAACAATCAACAGGGGTGTTCTCAGCCAATGCATCGTTTGGTTTACCTGGTATCTGGGATATGGAAGTGCAGGGAATTCCTATAAAACAAAATATGTCTAGCATTGTGGCTTCGTTCAATAATCTTCTGGTAAAACCTAAGTTTGATGGGTTAAAATTTAATGTGACTAATTACCCGATTTCAAATACGACTATTCAGCCATTATATCCTGTCTATGACAAGAGTAGAAACTCTATTTGGTTTGGTGATACTATTATTGGAAGCGGTCGCATATTCGCATTTGACATAAACACCAAAAATTATGTTGAGCACAAAATTAATGGAACAAGTATTGTGACTTTGATGGCGTTGGATTCAAAGAATAGTTTGTGGTATGTTGATCCTCTTACAAAAACAATGGGGAACTATGATCCATCTACAAAGCTCAATGAGCAATTTGCAATTCCAAGCAATGTCACCCCATCCGGAATCACAGTTGATTCTAGTGATAAGGTTTGGATAACTTCACCTACATCGGGAGAAGTCCTGGTCTTTGATCCTCAAATAGGGAATGTGACTCTAAAATTGCCTTTTAGCGAAAACAAGGGACTCCCATTTGCGATCGTCTCAGATCCCATAAACAACCTGGTATGGTTGACTGATGAGGCAGGAAAGTTAGTAAAAATTGATCCTGCCCATAACTATTCCATAACAGAGTACTCGCCTAGTGGTAATCAATCATTAGCAAGTCCTACTGCCTTGCTGATTGATAAATTAACAGGTGAAATATATATCTCACAGCATGATGGTCACAAAGTAACTTCATTTGATCCCTTGACAAGAACATTTACAGATTTGCCAATAATTAATGAATCAGGCTTGCCGTTCGGAATGGCATTTGATAAGTATGGTAATTTATGGGTAGCAGAACATACGATTAACAAGATAGCTGTGATAGACACTCAAAAATCAAAGATTAGAGATATAACCCTAGAAAATTCCGCGCCTTTTGTACAGTGGCTTACTTCAGATTCGAGTGGAAACATATGGTTTGCAGAGCAGCGAGGTAATTCAATTGGGATGATTGAACCCAGCGCAGGACCTGCTACAGCGCAGCTGACGCCAGAATCATCTAGTGTTACTAATGAAGGTACTTCAACTAATGTCCAGTTAAGCATCAGTTACCAGAATTTCATTGCGCCGGCAATTCTCATTGTGATTGTATTAAGTGCGTACATGTATGTTAGGAGTATTTACCAACTTAAATATAATATCGCAAATTTAGTAGAGTAGAAATTTTTATCTTTTAATTGTAAATTTAGTAGAAAATGGCAGTATAATGACTCTAACGACCATTAGAAAATTAGTTGTAACTACTTCTAAACGGATTAGGAGATGGATAAGCACATCCCTAATCCATTAATGAATCTCGGATTACTTTCGCAAGCCTTGGTTCATATACAACACATCAATTTATATCGTTTCTAGTACATTCGACGATTGTACTAACATTTTTTATTTGCAGAGAAATCACTTTATGATACAGTGCTTCTATAAGATCCTAAGTGAATTACTATCGCATATACAAGAAATAACAGAACAGAGTTATGCAAGCATTATAAACAATAAGAGCAATAAGATAAGAAGGATGACAAAGACTCTTTACCTATTGCAGGGACACAAATTCAGAAACGAGAACATTGAAGCAACCTTAGCATGTCCAAAATGCGAAGAGATTTTCAAAAAAGAATTCCCTTTAGATCTCGAAGGACAGATAACAGAATTCAAATGTCCCGTATGTAATTCGGCTAGGGAGGCCGATCTTCCTTCCAAGGGCATAGAACTGCAAGAGGAATTCGAATATTTCCCTATTTAGAAGGTCATTAAATTCTACGTAAAAGATGCTAAAGCGGGGGATTGTTTGCGAAAGTCTGCTGAAATACATCTTCAGGCTAATTCCCGAATCACTTAAGGGAATTTTCAGCATATCTAAGCCCTGAAAAAAGTTTAATTTGATTAGATTGTCTAACCGAAGCAAAGCATGAGCCTGATTGTAAGGTAAAGCATATGCTCCAACTATGTACCAATCAATTTAAATTTGGTAATGGCACTATTCTAGTCGTGCAATCGCATAAAAGATACAGTGTACTGGACAATAAGCTGAAAATCTTTGCACTCACTTCAATTATAGTTTCTTCCCTTATAATCCCCTTAATCATACCACATGTTTCTCACCAGTTTATGATATACCATATAATCATTCATATTATTAGCCTAAATATTGCAGTTTTTCTGGGACTGGTATCAATTTTTGCTTACTTGAAAAATAGCAACATTAGGATGTTTCTTATGGCGTTAGGTTTTGTGAGTCTTGCCATTGTAGAGGGAATTATGCTATTATCTTCTACTGGTAATCTTGATAACGTAATATTACCGGCTGTAAATATAGAGTTACCACATATAGTATTACTTGTGATGTTAACGTTATTTGGATTGGGGTTGTTAAAAGCAAATTGACCACCAGTTTAGATTCGCTTTATCACAATTCTTCAAGTTTGTATTTTTTTGACACTTTGCCCAAAGTTCAGCAAGAATTATTGAAATTCGTCGAAGAAAATCCTGGTATCCGATATAGGGAACTATTAAGAATGACTAATTCTTCAAATGGAGTACTTTCATATCATATTAATAGATTAGAAAAAATTGAACTTCTAAGTGTAGAAAGAAGATCCAGAATGACTAGATTGTTTCCGCGAAATATCTCAAATGACATTACTGGGATTATGGGATTCTTGAGAAATCAAACATCCTTTGAAATCATCAAACTTCTACATGATAGCGGTCCTGTCTCTCAACAGGAAATAATAAAACACACTAGGAAGGCAGCCTCTACAATATCGTGGCATATGAAAAAACTGATACAAGATAATATCGTGTGCATAAAGGATAAGAGTACCATTAATTACGAAGGTATCAGTGTAGGCATCCAGATTCAACATAAGAAAGTAAATTTGTATGATTTGGTAAACAGGAATATTGTAAACAGTCTAATTTACAAGGCCAATAATTATATTGACATCGGCATAAATAATTATTCTGAAATAATGGATTCTTATTAACTAGTATACCAGTTTAATTCTGTTGCAAAGACAAATATGTATTGATGATATTATTAAATCATGGATCCTCTAACTGAGAAACCTGAAAGAATTGCATTTATTGCTTACAACATTGGAGTCTATGAATCAATACAAAAATTTGCTTCTTTGATTGTGAGTGGTAAGATAAATGAGAATCTTGACACAAATAGGATTGCTCAATTGCTATCTGAGACCTTAACATTTTATGACGCAGAGCTGATTTCGCAATTATGAATGCACTTTTAGCCAACAGTCAAAAATCAACTATAACTAGAATTGATACCAACGAAGTAAGTTATGTAATTAATCAACTCAAGGCTTGTGGAGTTTCTTTACCATAAATACAAATCGATATGCTTTTTCATATTTGTTAGTTTTTGGATATACAAAAATAATTATATTATGCTCACTTACTAAAAGCACAAAAAAGTCATAATAAATTATTCTTGATTGTACAATTGAATTATGAGCATTAGACTATCGACGAGTCATCATAACAAATTAGAATAATTCATAACCATAGCTTAGTCCGTCTTAAATATAATTTACAAACAATGTATGATATGGAATCTTTCGGAATAATTGAAATGCTCGGATGGTATGTAGTTGGGTTTTCGACAACAATACTAACTCTTCAGATTGTATCAAAACTAAATCTTAGGCGTAGAAAAGAGAAGAAAATGGCAAATCTGGGATCGTTGTACGCAGTCCTTAGATGAGGATGGAAGATAGTAGCATCTAAATTCGATGTTGTAATATGGATGCATCCAAACGACTGACTGCATTATGCAGTAGAGAGAATGGAAAGATTACGCGATTTCCAGAAAAACTACGAATATTGGACAATGGCGTAGAACACTACTTTGTAGAAGTGACTTGCAATGATGGGATTCAATATGGATTACAAGCCTATGGAGAAGAAGCAGTGTCCCTATTCAAGGAAACAATGAAAACTCTTGGAAAGACTGCTTGACCTGGGGAACATATTGAATTCTTTATTTTTCTTCGTTTGCTGTGTTCTCTTTTGCTAGGTTCAATGAGATAGAATTAATACAATAGCGCTTATAAGTTGGGCGTGGACCGTCGTCAAAAACATGTCCAAGATGGGATCCGCATTTCTTACAATTAATCTCAACCCTCTCCATTCCAAAGCTATGGTCTGATAGATATTCTACATTTTCTTCTATCGGTTGATAAAAACTTGGCCAACCCGTCCCCGAATCAAACTTTGTATTTGACTTAAACAATTCAACTCCACAGCAGACACATTTGTACACTCCATTTTCCTTTGAATAATAATACTGCCCTGAAAAAGGCAGTTCCGTACCCTTCTCTCGACACACCTTGTATTGTTCTGGTGTAAGTTTATTTCTCCAATCTTCATCAGTCATATCTTCAATTTTCTTGTCATCTTTCTGCATGTTTATTATTAAATAACAAAGATATAAAAAATATAGCCTATTGACTCGATCAACTCGAGAAATTGCAATTTGTAAATATTTCTACCCTCATTTGCGTTAAGCGCCCCCGTGTTAGACAATCCAATTCAATTGAAATGACTGACTATGACATTTTATATCGGGGATAAGAACATGACCATGTGGGCTGGTAGTTCAGTGGTACGAACGTTTGCTTCGCAAGTAAAAGGTCGTGGGTTCAAATCCCACCCAGTCCAATAGACTCTTATTTTTAGAAACAACAACTTCTCAATCTAACCTGATACTTGAATAATGAATTTAATCAATTCATCCAATTTAAAATATGCAAAGTATATTTCCCAAATAATGTTGTTTACAGGATGTTGTAAGATGATCTCGAGGCTTAGGCTCATGGACTGATTAATACTTTTTTTTACATTGCTAAGGACCGCAAACTTAGTAATGCGATATGTACTAATATTATGATGAATGATACATTAACAATGGATGTAACCTATGATTTTTCAAAAAAAGTTGTTTTTATCACGGGAGGAACCGGAGCTTTGGGAAGAATGTTAGTCAAAAAATTCATTGACTCTGGAGCAGTAACTATTTCGTCGTTTCACAATGAAAAGGAAGCAGAGAAACTGAAAATAGAAAATCCAAAAGTTAAATTGATTGAATTGGACATGCTAAAAGAAGAACAGTTACTAAAAACAATACCACAACTGGTAAGAGAGTTTGGTACTATAGACATATTAGTTAACGTATTAGGTGGTTATCTGGGAGGCAAAAGCATCATTGATCTAAATGAAACAGAGTGGGATTCAATGATGAATCTAAATTTAAAATCTGCATTTCTAATTAGCAAACATCTCATACCAGTGATGAAATCGGGAAATGGTGGTAATATAGTACATATATCATCAAGGACAGGAGTAAAATCAGAAGGAGGAGATTCTGCGTACGCTGCATCAAAAGCAGGATTGATACGTTTTGTAGAATCAGCGGCGCAAGAATTCAAGGAATTTAATATTAATATTAATTGCGTCTTGCCCACTATAATCGACACGGAGGCAAACCGTAAAGCCATGCCCAATGCAGATTTTAGCAAGTGGTTATCCACAGACGACCTTACGAATGTAATATTGTTTCTGTGTTCTTCTGGAGGACGCGTGATTAATGGATCGGCTATCCCAACTTACGGCCTATCATGAAAGACTAACTAAACTGTTGCCGTCTATACTTTTTTCTAATCCGCTAGTCTCGATTCATGATTGATTTGACAAAACTTGATCTAACTGGGGAAAAACTTGTACTGTCGAGCACTCTGAAGACTAGAGTACGAACCCAGTGTGGTTTTATTCTTTAGAATAATGATAAGACAAAGCCTCTAAACACATTCAGCTGGGAAGATGGAATCATGTCTTACAGTCTATCTCCCAATTGAATCTTATCGCAATGGATCAGAAGTGGTGATTATGATCTCTAATTTTTGTTAATTGGAAATCGTGTTTAACTACTTATTTCTTTTTCAAAATAGCTTGTAAGTTCATCAAAATTCATGACCAATCCATAGTAATTACGAATATTATCAAGCGTCGAATTATAATGACCAAGGTTATTTGATGCTGTAGCATCTGAAATCATTACGATGTCATAGCCATGATTAAATGCATCCCGTAAAGAAGACTCTACACAAATGGAGGTATCAATTCCAGAAAAAATTAAGGCGTCTATTCCTAAACTCTGTAACCAGACTTCGAATTCTGTGTCCTGAAAAACAGAGTCCCTCCTCTTAATTACAACATGGTCATCTGTGCTAGGTTTCAATACATCAACAATTTCGGCGTCCCAGCTACCTCTGATGCAAATCGGCCGCCTTTTGATCCTTTCTTCTCTGGATTTAGGGAGTATTCTATGAGATCTAGTCAAAAGATCAATTCCTGATTCTTCTCTGACCGCTTGTGAATAAAAAATTGGTATCTTGACTTTCCTACAAAAATCAATAAGACGTTTAAGGGTTGGAATTACCTCCGAGTACCTTGATATATTAATTCCCATCAAATCATAAGATCCACCTTTACTCACAAATCCATTTTGCATATCGACAATCAATAAGGCTGGATGAATGTGGTGATTTCTAATTTTCACAACCTAGAATTCTCTAGGGGATTATAAAATTATTCGATTAGACCTTCTGAATGATTTGATTTTAGGATGTCAATTTTTTAACTGTAATTTACAGCTGATTCCAAGCATCAATGAGGATTTTTGACAAAATCGTGCCAGTGCTACATTGTTATCTGCAGCTTGACTGAAGATTCAGTAAGTTCAAATGTACTGTCCATGTCGAGCGTGGTTTTCAGCGTTGATTTCAAATACCCATGGAGAAACTGAGAACCTTTTTTTCCAAGTCGATGTCGAATAACTATGATTCGTTGTTCATTTTGGGTGGTTTCGTCATAAGTTCCAAGAAATCCATAACGACAGATGATTTTTTCAATATATTCTAATACAGTTTCGAAATTCAAAGTCTTTTTCCAGAAAAGAATGGTGTCACGAGGAATCAATTCGCCTGCTGTTATTCCCAAGCCATAAATGTCATCACTAGGGTAAGAATCAAAAAGTGATTTGAGTAATTCTCTATTTACTACTACCAAATCAATTTTAGATAGAAAACGAGTAAATTCTGAATATCTTTTAAGAATCATATTTACCAGTGCGTTAACAGACACACCCATCCTCTCAGATTCTTCGTCCAATACTTTAGATAGTTCAGTATCGACCCGAAATGACCTTGTAGTTGAATTGGGCACATCTTTGTTATGCGTATCTCGAAAATAAATGTGTTGGTATGTAACCAAATGTGTTATATCGCATTGCAATATTGAACAATTGTGTACTTACTTCTTAATAGGAATTTTATAGACCAATAGTTTATGAGTTTTTCATTAAATCAACTCCCGAAAGAAACGGAAACTGTGAATCAGGTAAATCAGAAATGTGAGAACTGCAAGACTGAAAGTGTCGTATTTGATCATAGCACTGGAGAAAAAATTTGCAGTGGATGTGGAGTTGTAATATCTGTGGAAAGGGAGCACATAGATCCATTATTAGATACCAATACTAACTTAGGTAACATGAATTTGGGAACTCCATCTTCATTGGCACATCATGATAAGAACCTATCCACCTTGATTTCTTACGCAAATGTAGATGCTGATGGTGTAGCAATAAGTGTCGATCAGCGCTCGGCGATACAGAGAATGAGAAGATGGAACAAGATATCCAATAATAATCGCAGCTATCACAGAAATCTCAAAAATGCTTTCGCTATTCTTATACGAATCAAGGATAAACTTTCATTAAGTGAAACTATTGTAGAAAAGTCAGCTTATTACTATAGAAAGATACTAGATCAAAATCTCATTAAGGGTAGGTCCATAAAGGGATTCGTTGTAGCTTGTGTATACGTTTCATGTAGGGAGATGAATGTTCCGAGGACTATAGAGGAAATTGCTGAAATTTCAAATACGGACAAGATATTTGCAGGAAAGTGCTACAGACTATTAGTAAGGAGACTTAAGGTTCGACTTCCTTCGATAGATTCGACATCGCATTTGGCCAGGATTGCTAATAACGCCGAAATTAGTGAAAGGACACTCAGACATGCGGTCCAGATGATGGCAAAAGTAAAAGATGATCCTATTTCCTTTGGAAAAGATCCATGCGCAATTGCTGTAGCGGTATTGTATGGTGCATGTCTTGATAAAGGCGAAAAAACTAGTCAAGCTAGAATATCGCAGTCAGGAAACGTAAGTGTAGTAACGCTGAGGAAAAGATTTTTGGATATTAAGAAAATATTCCCGCAAATTCCAAATGGTCCAAACGACAACAATAAGTAACTTTTCTTAGACTTGGAGATATCAAAGTGGTATCTCTATACTCTAAATTCTGTATATTTTAGACAAAAGTTGTAAGGTCGGATGTCCCAAGCCCTCAAGTCCTTGCCAAACAAATTTACAAGTTTTTCATTTTTTGCCTTATTCAGACATTAGAGTAATATTATAGGTCTGACAAGAAACTTAGAGATGGCCAAGAAGGAAAAGAAGCAGCTCAGCATTATGATTATCGAGGATGAACAAGATATACTGCTTCTCTACAAGGATTTTCTCTTGAGCAAGGGTCATAAGGTACTTGCCACTTCTACTACTGCAAACGAAATAATGTCGGACTATGATAGAATCAAGCCAGATATTGTGATTATTGACTATAAACTACCTTCTGAAAAGAATGGTCTAGATGCTGCCATCCAGATTCTAAATAAATATCCCTCTGCTGCAATATTGATAGTTACTGCCTATGATACTGTACAGCAGGAGATTGCAAGGAATTCTTTCTTTGACGACAAGCGTCTGGAGATCCTGATAAAGCCTCTAAGACTTGCATTACTTGAAAGCTCTATTATCAACATTGTTAACAAGTAGAGATTCATCTAGTTTTTTTCTTGTCCTACATGAAAACGAAAGATTAATGAACAACACTAAATTCTCTTGATTATCCTATTTGTTAACAGATATTCCTCGTCTGAAGTATCGATATGGTTCATCGATTTTCCAAAAACGGATTCAAATATTCTATCCAAATACATCTGAATATGCGGTGAAGTAAGCCACAATTCCTTGTTACCGTATTTAAAACCATATCGTTGTGAGCTGCCCAAAATCTCTCTCTTTTCAAGTTCCCGCAAATAACCTGAAGAAATTCTACTCTCGTCAAAATTATTTTCTCTTGCAATTTGATCAATTAAAAAGTGTATTCCAGATCCATGCTGTGCTGCTGCCTTATTTCTGTATGCTATCTCTTTGGGAATTCCTAACCTGTGAGCCAGTAATCTATGAACGCGTTTTCCGAGTAGATCATCAGGTCCTGTTACATTGAGTCTAGGATTTATGTCAAAAGCAGTTTGAATGACTTGCTTGTCCAAATAAGGTTCTCTCATTTCGATACCATGTGCCATAGTTGTTTTATCTTCTCTTTCCAAAGTTTCTTTATAGAGTAAAAATAGATCTTCTATCATATGATTTCTGAGAGATGAATATCCTTCACTTGCTACTATTTTTGGATACCAGGAATAACCTCCAAATATTTCGTCTACACCTTGACCTGAGAATACTACTTTAATATGATCCTTTTTTGCCAATGCCATTGCGGAATATATAGGTAAAGCCACTTCTACTTGTAACGCATCACTATCTTCAATTGCATGAATGATCTTTGGTAACATCTCTTCAGTACTTTTTTTAGTGATAACATTCACTTTAAGTGGTAAATCCAAGTCTTTAGCAACTTTATCTGCAAATATAATATCGGATGAGTCGGGAGTTCCTGCATTGTAGCAAGTAACTTCCTTTGCCAGATCTTTTGCAAGCCATGCTACTAGAACACTATCGATACCTCCTGAAAATATAATCCCTATTCTATCAAGTCCCTCAGTACGTTTTTTCATTGCTGACATCAAGGATTTTTTGTATGCCTTGAGAGCGTACTCTATAGTATTATATTTGAAATTTACTTTGTTAGCATCGAATGTACGCGAAGGCTCTGCAATTCTATACTCCCTTAACGTGCCGTTGTTACTTATTATTACAGCATGGCCGGGCATTACTCTCCTTACAGACTTGTTACCACCTAAAAGCCATATTGCTTTCTGCTCTGATGCAAATGTTACTTGATGTTGGTCCTCGCTATAGTAAAGCTGTCTTACTCCTAATAGATCTCTGACAAGCGCAATCTCCCCAGTCTTGTGATCCTTTATCGCAATACTATACACTCCATCTAATACTTTGGCCATGTTGGTTAGCGCACGCAGTAAAGTTGTTGACCGAACTAATTCTTCCTCCAGGAAATGCAGTATGACTTCGCTATCTGAACCACTAACAAAATTATGTGTTGACTTTAATTTATTCTTGATTTGTTTATAATTATAAATCTCACCGTTGTGTTCTAATGTTAATCTTCCATCACAACTTGTAAATGGTTGTTTTCCTAATTGACCTCCCACTATTGCTAATCTCACATGACCTAATCCAAATCTCCCATCATTATATGGTGCAGAAAAATCTGAAAGTTCTAATGAATTGACTTTATTGTGTCCAACTTGTATTGCGACTCCATCGGGACCTCTATTATGCATGCAAGATAACATGAGAATAAGATCCTCAGTTACACCTGCATTGTTTTTATTCAGAATACCTGCTATTCCGCACATTTTTTCCTCCAACAAACTTTACGTAAATGATAATCCAAAATAATTCACTCTACTAATTATACATCAACATGATTTATCAGTGTTACGTCGCGTTTTCGTTTCTGTAGTTTTCACATACATAATTGAAAAGATGCCAAATATTAATCATTACCAAGATGTATAATAGATCATAAAAATCATTTATATACTAGTCTTTTTTTAGGCATCATTTTATATTGCAGAGAATGTCAGCACACGGATTAAGATCTTTCTCTAAAAATTATATCATTCATAAGAACAGTTTGTTAAATCGAATTTTTGACTAGAAAACTCTAAAAAAACAAATGATATTTTAATGAGTAACATTAATATCGCCGTAGGGCAATTTTAGAGCCGATCGATTCATTAGTTTTTGCTGAATCATAAATAAGAAGAGCAACATAATAATCGATCTGAAGGGTTTCAGCCAATGTACTCACCTTAGTATTTAGAATCTTGTCTCTAGTAAATCCTCGATTTATCAACATCTCCTTAATTCCATCTGCAACCGGCAAATCATAAATGTCTGGCTTCTCCTCACTACCTAGTAATGATTGAACCACGAACGCCAAGTGCACAACAAAATATTTATAGATGTATTTGTTGTAAATTGAATTTTTATGCTAAACAATAACTTTACGTCATAAAATTCCAATTTTAACTGCCACTCCAGAAATGTTTAAAGACGATGTGAACGACTACAATTTAATGCGTAGAGTGTTTTTCAGTCACTCTAATAGTACCGAAGATAATTCCTCTATTTTATATGATGATTATGCAGCCAAAAAAACTGCCAAACCAATTAAACTTAGTCACTTGATTGCCTTCAATATCAAGGAAAATGATAAGATAATTTCTGGAATATTGACCATAGAATTTGAATATGATTCATCAGATGGCAGTATTAAATATCGTGATATGCGTTACAGCGATCCTAGGTTGATAAAACACATTGAAGGAAATCCTAGAGTAATGGAGAACATCGATTCATATCTTAGAAAGAATCTGCTGGAAGCTGAATATGGCTTCAAGCTAATGTCATAATTGTATTAATCATAGATCATCAACAAAATTCAAACAAAGTCACATAGAAGTAAATTATTCAATATATTTCTTGACAACTCGTACCAAGTCTTTCATTCCTATCGGCTTGTTGAAAAATTCGTCAGGCTTGATCTCTTTAAGATTGCTTCCGTCCATTTCAAACGCCGTCATTAGAATAACGTTAACATCAGAGTCAATTTCCTTGGCCTTTTCGATGAATTCAACTCCTGACATTGGACTCATTTTTACATCTGAGATTATTAGTCTATACTTATTGTGATTCTGTTTGAAATCATCTAAGGCCTCTTCAGGATTCGTAAATGGTCTAACGCTGATGCCATTTAATGTCAAAATTTCGGCGAACAAGCCTATAATGTCAATTTCGTCGTCCAATATCATTACAAGGTTACGCTTCAACAAGCCTAGTATATTTGCCACTCATAAAATAATTTCCCTAGTAATCGACAATTTTCAACGCAATTCATCTTGGCCAGATAATCTTTGGATTCCTTTACATGAGATATAATATATGAAAAATCATTGTTCTTCTTGAATACTAAAATGAAATTCTATTTTTTGCTTTTCTTCTCTACTGGGAGTATAAAAGTAAAGGTTGCACCTTTGCCGTCTTTGTTATTATATGCCCATATCATTCCGCCATGACTGTCAATAATACTTTTAGATATATACAGCCCTAGGCCAGTTCCAGATATCGATCTTGTCGCAAATTTTTCAAACAGTCTGGGCATCATTTCAGGATTAATTCCTGATCCTGTGTCCTTTATTTCTACCACAATGGATTCCTTGTCTGAATTATTTGAATCATCAATTTTTCCATTGGTATCTTCTGTGCCTCTGAAGGACGATACAATTATGTTTCCCTTATTGGTAAAGTTAATTGCATTTGACAAAAGATTGTCTATAACTTGCTGCAATCGTGCTTCATCTGCATGTATTGTTGTAGTAACGTTTTTGGAATCAAAGGATATCTTTACTTCTTTTTCCAATGCTTCTTTTTGATGATCCTCAATTGCTTGTTCTATTGTATGATTCAAATCAAAGTACGATTTGGTTAATTGAAGGTTTTTACCCTCAATTCTGGAAACATCCAGTACGTCTTCAGTTAATTTTTCCAGTCTCTTGGCATTTCTAATTATCCTGTCAAAATACTGATCAAAATTTTTGAGATTTGTGCGAATCATCTCGGAATAACTCAAAACTGATTGAATTGGAGTTCTAAATTCATGCGCTGCGATGTCTATGAATTCCTTTTGAAGTTTGTCATGATATGACAATTTCTTGGTTGTTTCTTGTAACTCCTTCGTCTGTATATACACAACTTTTCTCAATTCCTTGTTCCAATAAGTAATAACAAAAAAAATTCCCAGAGCACTTGCCACTATAATCAACATCGCTAATACGGAAAAATTTCTTTGCTGAGTTACAAGGTCATCTAGTGAAGACGCTAATGTATGAGGTAGAATCAAAACTATAGTAAAAAGTGTATACCGTTTGACATTACTGGGGCAAATGATACTGTAAACTCTTTTCCATCTATTGAAATATCAGTCGTACCTACTCCTGGACTGCTTACTGCCTTTCTAATCACGTTTATTACGTTTTTTTCATGAATATCATCGCTAGAAAATCGGCCTACCATCGAATCGAATCTCTTGTCAAATACACTTGTCCCCATAAAGCCTGGAATTCCCGTAAGAATCATCATCCCACTTGAATCAACAAGTGATATATTTGCTGAAATCAAAGTGGGGAGTTGACTTTGCAGAAAATTATTTAGGGTTTCGGAGCTTATTCCGGCCAAAACGACTCCCCTAAATTCATTGGTATTGTTTTGAGAACCAATACGATTCTGAGTATCGATTATAGGATATGAAAATAATATTCCAGATTGACCGTCTGTCAACCTTATTGCATTACTATATGAAGGAACTTGAGTATCCTTAATATTCTCAAAGTATTTCTGAGCTGCATTTGAAAACTCTTTAATTTTCTCGCCTGAGCTATCATTCATATTTGAGCTTGACCAAATACGTGTTCCATTGCTATCTACCCAACTGTAAAAATCTACAAAGTATGTGGTGGTTTTTTGAGCAGAATTCATCAATGTCTTGGATAATTCCAAACGTTGTTCGAATATTTCCCGAGAAGAAGAAAGCATTTCTAGATTTACAGTTACCAAGTCAAGTTTATTCTTGAGTATCTGAGTGAGATCTGAAACCTTGACTAATGTTGTATTCTGAATATGTTCCACAGCAATGTACTGGACTTCAGAAGAATTTCTAATGTAAGATTGGTAAGTAAGAATGGAAAAAAGTACACCCACTGCAACTATGGCAGAAATCATGAGTACAATTCTTCTTTCCAATATTCTTTGAGACAATTATGATGTAGGTTAGATAATGCAGATAAATATATTGTATGAGATACCTGCATGAGTTTAGTATTCAAAGTAAAAGTCTTTTATATAATTCTGATAAGCTTAGAGTATGATCAAATGTGCATTATGTGGGAAAGAAATTAGTGATCCCACAGAATGTATCGTTTATGAAAATTATAAATTTGATAAAGTAGCATGTCTTCATATCTTCAAGAAGCTGAGTTTTATCTACGATATTGCGATTGTTGACATCCTAGATACATGATAGCTGAAATACTAGAATAGTGTATGGCAAATCATCTTAATTCTCGTTCTAAATGGCTGAGAAATCTAAAACAAAATAATAACAATTATGTTACCAATTATCTATATTATAAAATTATATCTACATTTAATTTATATGGAATAAACTGATTCATATTCGAATTAATCAGTTCTGACCATCTTAAAAAAGTCTAATCCCAATGAATGAGATTAATTAATTGTATAATTTACTACCGGCTACCGGAATTTCATTAAAAATATGTGATTTTAAATATCATGTCTACGTATTAATTGATGAACTTATTTGAGTAAGCGAAAAGATTTGAACAATAATGGTGCTGGAACCAGTTTAAAGGTTGCTGAGGCCGAACAATCCGATGTCGGAAGGAAAATTGCTAGGGTGGACCCCAAAGTTGCGAGGCAAATGGATTTGTCTACAGGGGATGCACTAGAAATTTCATCATTGGGCAAGAAAACCACTGTTCTCTGCTGGCCCGCAAGAGAAAATGATGCTGGAAAAGGTCTTGTGAGAATTGATGGTTATCTGCGTAATAGACTTGATGTGGGAATTAACGATTCAGTCGAAATAAAGAAGGTGCAATCAAAAAGCGCTGAAAAAGTTACATTGGCACCAACAGAACCCCTAAGAATTGTGGGCGCAGAAGGTTACCTGCAAGAGTATCTTTTAGGCAATCTTCTCAGCACGGGGGACATTTTTCCTTTAACGATCATGGGTCAAAGAGTTGATCTTGTGGTCATATCAACAAATCCCTCTGGACCTGTCTTAATGGAGGACTTTACTGAAGTTACAGTTTCTGAAGAGAGCGAAAAAGCAGTTCAGGTTGCAAAAGGAGAGGATACTTCTTCAATCTCATACGAGGATATTGGAGGTATCAAGAATGAAGTATCTCGTTTGAGGGAAATGATTGAATTACCATTAAGACATCCAGAACTTTTTAAGAGGCTTGGAGTTGAAGCTCCAAAAGGTGTTCTATTGCACGGTCCACCTGGTACCGGTAAGACACTTTTAGCAAAAGCTGTGGCACACGAGACTAACGCAAACTTTTACACTATTGGAGGCCCTGAAATAATGAGCAAGTTCTACGGGGAGTCGGAAGAAAGATTACGTGAAATATTTAAGAAGGCGGAGGAAAATGCGCCTGCAATTATATTCATTGATGAAATTGATTCAATTGCGCCTAAAAGAGAAGAGGTTTCGGGCGAAGTAGAAAGGAGGGTTGTTGCTCAACTTTTATCATTAATGGATGGAATGTCTTCAAGGGGTAAGGTAGTTGTAATTGGTGCCACAAACAGAATAAATGCAATCGATCCTGCGCTTAGGAGACCGGGCAGGTTTGATAGAGAGATAGAGATCGGGGTGCCTGACAAGGAAGGTAGATTGGAAATTTTACAAATCCACACAAGAGGAATGCCATTGGAAAAAGATGTAGATCTGGGAGTAATTGCTGGCATGTCCCATGGGTTTGTTGGGGCTGATTTACAGGCCGTAGCAAAAGAAGCAGGAATACGGGCACTCAGAAAAGTACTTCCTGAAATCGATCTCACTACAGAGAACATTCCGTCTGAAATTCTAAAGAAAATCGTAGTCACCATGGACGATTTTCTGAGTGTATTAAAGGAAATAGAACCATCCGCACTACGTGAAGTTTTCGTGGAAATTCCTGATGTGAAATGGGAAGATATTGGAGGTGTTAAAGATGTAAAACAGGAACTACAGGAAGCTGTGGAATGGCCACTCAAATACCAAGGATTATTTGTGCACTCTGATGCCACTCCTCCCAAAGGAATTCTTCTGTACGGTCCACCCGGAACTGGAAAGACCTTGATGGCAAAAGCAGCTGCTCATGAGAGTGAAGCAAATTTCATTAGTATTAAAGGTCCAGAACTGCTTTCAAAATGGGTTGGAGAATCAGAAAAGGGGGTAAGGGAAGTCTTTAGGAAAGCTAGACAAGCTGCACCTTGTATAGTGTTTTTTGATGAAATTGATGCCATAGCTCCCACCAGGGGCTCTCATGGAAGCGATTCTCACGTAACGGAGAGGGTGATAAGCCAATTACTTACTGAGCTTGACGGTCTGGAAGTGTTGTCCAATGTTATCATAATTGCCGCTACCAACAGGCCTGATATAATAGATCCTGCCCTATTGCGACCAGGAAGGTTTGATAGATTGCTGTACGTTCCTCCTCCTGATAAAGAAGCAAGAATACAGATACTCAATATACATACGTCAAAAAAACCCTTGGCAGAAGATGTCAAGTTGGATACTCTTGCAAATCAAACGGAAGGGTACACTGGCGCTGATATTGCAGCCCTTGCATCGGCTGCCGTCATGCTCGCCCTAAGAGAACACATCGAGAAATATAAAGATCCAAAAAAGGCGGAATCTGCAAAAAACGAACTAAAAGTACATATGAAAAACTTTGAAGAGGCTATGAAGAAGATTCGTCCGTTATCAAAACACGAAATAGAAACATACAAGAATATTGCCGAGCAATTTGGCAAGCCTGCAACTACAAAGGAAGTCATAGATAGAAATACTCCAATCAGTTGAAATACACACTCGACAATATGGGAAGTTGAGTGTCGCTCTACTTATGAAACAACGTGAATATCAGAACATATTGAATATTATGAGCTCTATGAATAAAATGCTAAAATAATACTGCATTTAGTTCGTTACTATCGAGCATCCGAGTTCGTCAGTGCTTATGTCTCATAGAGGAGATCATTTCCATAAGTATCCTTGAAGCGTGATTTGCCGTATTTTGATTGAGATCATAGTCAGGACATAACTCTACTATATCCATTCCCACTATATTCGTGCGTTCACTTATTTTTTTTATAATGTATATTAGATCCAACGGAAATAGCCCTCCTGGAGATGGAACCGATACTCCTGGAGCTACGCCAGGGTCCATACAATCCAAATCAATCG
>Ga0209974_10000194_pt1 | contig 19284 bp, 16 predicted proteins | sample InoplaM3SPM_FD_187592 | JGI IMG/M metagenome (GOLD analysis project Ga0209974, IMG submission 187592) | Arabidopsis thaliana rhizosphere microbial communities from the Joint Genome Institute, USA, that affect carbon cycling - Inoculated... | ecosystem: Host-associated > Plants > Roots >...
GCCGCATCCGACAGTTCTTCGGCAAGCTCGGCTTCCAGGATGAACGCCTCGATCTCGACGTGAGCGCCACGCTCGCCGACAACACGCTGAACGGCGCGCAGACGCTGCCTGTGTCGTTCCTCGACCGGCCCCGCGACCCTTACACCTATCCGGACCTCAACGAAAACCGCGTTGCGTTCGTCATCGTCAAAGGCAGCCGCCTCCTCGGTGACGGCCAGCTCGTCGATGCAAACGTGTTCATGCGACGCTTTCACAATGCGAATCTCAGCAGCAACGTCGATGATGAATTCGGTGCGGTCGACCCCGAGACCGGCATCCTTCACACGACCACAGCGACGAACGACCGCGCGACGACCGATGCGACGTCGTTCGGCGCGGCGTTGCAATGGACGCTGCGCGAGACTTTCCTTGGTCGTCCGCATCAGATCGCGATCGGGGCCACCGTGCGTCATGGCCTGACGCGCTTCGCGCAATTCACGCAGCCGGCGGCGTTCACGAACGACCGGGGCACGACGGGCACCGGAGCGTTCCGGTCCACCACCGATGTCGACCTGCGCAACGGCGATTTCGGGATTCATGCGAGCGACGTCGTGCGCATCGCGCCGGACTGGACGCTGACGGTCGCGGCACGCTACGACACGTCGCGCGTGACGATCGACGATCGCACCGGGGAATCGCCCGCGCTCAAGGGAGCGCACCGGTTCGCGCGGGTCAACCCGGCGCTCGGCATCACCTTCAATCCGGACGACGCGCTGACCGCGTATGCGAGCTACAGCGAAAGCATGCGCGCGCCGACGCCGATCGAACTGACCTGCGCCGATCCGGAAGACCCGTGCAAACTGCCGAACCAGTTCCTCGCCGATCCGACCCTCGCGAAGGTCGTATCGTCGACGATAGAATCCGGAGCGCGCGGCACGTGGCGCAGCGTGCGATGGTCGGCTGCGCTGTACCGATCGGAATTGCGCGACGACCTGGCGTTCATCGCGAGCGGCGCGGGCGCGACCAACGCAGGCTACTTTCGTAACGTCGGCCGCACACGGCGGCAAGGGATCGAACTCGCAGCGACGGTGCGCGTGGAGCCGGTGACGCTTGCGCTCCGCTACAACGTGATCGATGCACGCTTCCGCTCGACGTTCGAGGCGGAGAGTGCCGCGAATTCGGAAGCGGATCCACGCGGGGCCATCGTCGTCCATCCGGGCGATCGCATTCCCGGCATCCCGATGCATGCGGCCAAACTGCGCGTCGACTGGGATGCCACGCCGCGCTTGACGCTGGGTGCGTCGATCGCCGCCGCATCGGGCCAGTACGCGCGCGGCGACGAGAACAATCGCGATCGCTCCGGCCGCGTGCCCGGCTACGCGGTCACGCACGTCGAGGCGGAATATCGACTATCGCCGCGCGTCGCGCTGTTTGCGCAGGTCGACAATCTGCTCGATCGTCACTACGCGAACTTCGGGTTGCTTGGCTCGAACGCGTTCACCGGACCCGATCGCACCTTCGGACCCGCGGCCGGCGTTGCGGCGGCGCCCGAGCAATTTCGCGCGCTCGGCGCGCCGCGTGGCGTGTTCGCCGGCGTGCGCGGCACGTGGTGAGCGGTCCCTCCCCCGCCGCTGCAAGGACTCGCGCGAGCGGCTTGCCCGCGGCCTAGCAAAGAGAAGTGTGACGTCGATTACGCGGAACGAGGGCTCGAGCACCGCAACGAGCGATCAGTCCGCGGCGCGCGCGGCACCCTCGTCGGCGCCGGCGCCGAGACCCCGGCCGGTCGTCCGCGGCAGCAGCAGCACGACGCACAGCGTGACGATGGCAATCGCCGCCATCAAGAGGAGCAATGCATCGAACCCGGCCGTCTTGACCAATGGACCGAGCAGCCAGACGGCGAGCGAGCTTACCCCGAACGCGACGGCGAGGCGCATGCCGGAGACGCGCGAGCGCATTCGATCGTCGACGTAACGCACGATGATCGCGTCGGTGAAAGGAATCGCACCGAACACCGCGACCATGAACGCCACCATCAGCGCGTAGAGCTGCCACCCACCCGCGTGCGCGGCGAGCAGAAACAGCGGCGCCTGGGCGGCAACGATCCCTGCGTAAAGCAGCTTGAGCGGCAGTCGATCGAGCAACAGGCCGACGGCGACCTGCGTGAACGCGCCCGCGACATACACTAGAGCGAGCAGCGTGCCGAGCGCCGCCGGATCCTCGACGATGCCGCGAAAGCGCTCACGCAACAGCTCACCGTTGCCGTTGGTCGTGAAGTTGAAGAGCAGCGACCCGGAGACCGACGCCACCGTGACGACCGCAAATACGTGCGCGAGCGTCCGCTTGCCTTCCATGGCCCGGGTTGGTCGCCTGCGCGCCGGCGCGACCAGCTCGTGCGGCGCGAGCCGAGCAAACGCAATGCCGCACGCGAATGCAACCATTGCCGGTACGACGAACGCCATCCGCCAGCCTGCGTACTTGACGAGCGCACCGGTCGCCACTGCGGACAACGCGACGCCGAGATTGCCGGAGAGCCCGTTGATGCCGATCGTGAGTCCCGGGCGCGTCGATCGTTGCACGAGCATCGGAATGCCGACGGGATGGTAGATCGCCGAGAAGAGGCCGAGCAGCGTCAATGCGGCGGCGAGTTGCCACGTCGATTGCGTCAGTGCCGCGAGCAGCGCGGACGCGCCCATCCCGAAATAGAACACCAGCATCATGCGACGACGCCCCCACAGGTCGCCGAGCCGTCCCGCCGGCAGCGATCCCAGCCCGAACATCGCGAATGCGCCAACGCCGTACGGCATCAGGTCCTCCCAGCGCGCGACGCCGAAATCGGTTGCGATCGACGCGACCGCGGTCGCGAAGATCAGCAGGAACATGTGATCGATCGCATGCGCGACGTTCAGCAGCACGCCGGTTGCGCGTGGCAACGGTGGAACCACGTCTGCGTTCGCTGGCACCGGGATGCTCATGTCGGCGTGGCCTGCGCGACCGATGCCCAGCGCGACGCACGCGCCCACTGCGGAAAGTCTGCAACGGGCAGCGGCTTGCCGACGTAATAGCCCTGCGCGGCATCGCAGCCGAGCGCCGACAATGCGTTGAAGACGGGCTCGTTCTCGACGCCCTCAGCAATCGCGCGCATGTGCAGCGCATGGCAAAGCTCGACCGTCGAGCGAACGATCGCCGCCGACTCGGAGTCGTCGAGCATGCGACGTACGAATGACTGGTCGATCTTGATGCTCGACACCGGCAGCTGCTGCAGATAACGAAGACTCGAATAGCCGGTGCCGTAGTCGTCGACCATCAGCTCGAGGCCGAGATCGCGCAACCGCCGCAGCGTTTCAATGACCGTCTCCGGATCGATCATGAGCGCCGACTCGGTCAGCTCGAACTCCATCCATCCGTCCTGCGTACCCCACGTCGAGATCAAGCCGCGCACGCGATCGACGAGGCGCGGGTCGTGCAGGTCGCGCGCCGACAGGTTGACGGCGAGCGGCTGGTCGAAGTCGGCTGCGTGCCAGCGATGCCGCTCGCGAAACGCCGCTTCGAGCACCCAGTGCGTGAGCGGCGTGATGAGGCCGGCGCTTTCGGCGAGTTCGACGAACACCACCGGCGACACCATGCCTCGTTCCGGGTGTTTCCAGCGCATCAGCGCTTCGGCGCCGCAAAAGCGCGACGTGCCGATCGCGACTTTCGGCTGGCAGTAGAGCGTCAGTTCGTCGGCGTCGATCGCCCGCCGGAGATCGCCGATGAGACCGAGGCGACGCCTGCGCTCGTCGTCGTGCAAGCCGCTGTACAGCGCGAAATGGCCGTGGGCACTCGCGCGATACATCGCGACCTTGGCGCGCCGCATCAGCTCGTCCGGATCGTCGCCATGACCCGGATAGAGCGCGATGCCGATGACGCCGCGCGCGTCGACCTGCATGCCGGCGAGTTCCACGGGCCGATACAGCGCATCGACGATGCGGGCAGCGACATCGCACGCGCGTTTCGAATCGGCGTCGTTCAGCAACAACGCGAGCTCGTCCTCGCCGATCCGCGCGAGCGCATCCTCGCCGCTGCGCGCGACTGCAGCGACGCGCTGGGCGATGTCGGTGATCAGTCGGTCGCCGGCCGCGTGGCCGAGCGTGTCGCCGATCTCGTCGAAGTGACCGATGTGAATCGACAACAGCGCAAGCGCGCGTCCCTGCTCACGCGCTTCGGAGACCGCGTTTCCGATGCGCTCACGCATCGCGGCCCGATTGGGAAGTCCGGTCAACGGATCGTGGAAGGCCATGCGCTCGATCGTGCGCTCCGCCTGGGCGTGACGGGCCTCCATGCGCAGGTGCGCGATGCCGTAGCCTAAGTCTTCGGCGAGTTCTCCGAGCAGCGCCGTTTCGGTCTCGTCGAACGCCGACTCGTCTGCCGCCACCAGCGTCAGGCAGCCGATGATCTCGTCACCCGCCCGCAGCGGAAATGCGCTGACCGAGCCGTAACCGCGTCGCACGGCAACGGCGCGCCACTGAACGAGCAGCGGATCGCTTTGCATCTTGCGTCCGATCGACGGCTTGCCGGTGCGAATGGCCTCGCCCGAAACGCTCGGGGTCTCGGCGCTCCACGAGAAGTGGGGGGTCGCGAAGAACGACGCGTTATCGCCTGCATGCGCGATCGGAAGTATCGTACGTTCGCGATCGCTCCCGGCGTAGCCGATCCAGGCGACGCGGTAGCCACCCTCGTCGACCAGCACGCGGCACATCGCCTGCAGCAAATCGCGTTCGGCTGCGGCGCGCAGCAGTGTCCGATGCCCTGCGCGCAACGTGCGCAGCACGCGGTTGATTCGCGCAAGGGCATCGCCATCGATCATCCGGCAAGCGCCTGCAACTGCCGATGGAGCGCGCCCGGGATCTCGACGCCGTCACGCGCTGCACGGTCGCGCAGCGCGTCGCGTCGCTCGCCCGGCAATCGCACGCCGGGGTCTTCCAGCATCGCACGAATCAGTGTTTCGACACGTTCGAAATAGACGTCAGTGCCCGCGAGTGCGTCGGGATCGACGACGATGAACGCCTGGCCGACGCGTGGACGGTTGCCTTCATCGACGAAAAAGGAGCTCGCTTCGAAGCCGAGCGCAGCACCGGTGAGCGCGGTCACCAGCAACTCGACGGTGAGCGCGAGCATCGCGCCTTTGGTGCCGCCCATTGCGAGCATCGACCCCGCTAGTGCGGCATTCGCGTCCGTCGTCGGCTGCCCCTGCGCGTCGAGCGCCCAGCCGAGGGGGATGGGACGCCCTTCTCGCGCGGCAACCATGACCTTGCCGCGTGCGGCTTCGGAGAGCGAAAGATCGATCGTCAGCGGCAAGGCGTCGCGCCGCGGAAACACGGCGGCGATCGGATTGGTGCCGTACAGCGCCCGGCTACCGCCTGCCGCCGGCATCGCTGCGGGTGAGTTCCCGAACGCCAGGCCGACCATGCGCGCGCGAGCGACCGGCTGCAAATGCCAGGCCGCCACGCCAAAGTGATGGCTGTTCGTGACGCCTGCAAAGGCGACGCCGAACTCGCCGGCCCGACGGATCGCCTCGGACACCGCGAGCGCACAGGCGGGGAATGCGAGGCCGTACTGCGCGTCGACGAGCACCGCGCCACGGCGTTCCCGGACAATCGACGCCACGGCCGTGCCATTCGCGCGTCCATTGCGAAGATGCGTTGCGTATTGGGGCACGCGCGCAACGCCGTGCGACGCCAGGCCCTGCGCATCGGCCGCGACCAGCGCATCCGCAGTCACCGCCGACATCGCGGCGGACGCGCCCGCGCGTTCGAGCGCGCGGGCGGCGAGGTCGTGCAACTCGGGAAGCGTCAGCGTCGGCATGCCGAAATCATTCGCGCGCAGCGAGCGCTTCGGAAACGCGCGCCGCAACGAGCGACGATACGCGCGCATTCGACTCGCGGGTGACGCCGGCGATGTGCGGCGTGAGGACGAGGCGCGGACACCCGGCAAGCGGCGAGCCGAGGCCGAGGGGTTCGTGGTCGAAGACGTCGAGCGCTGCGCCGCCGAGCATGCCGGAGCGCAATGCCGTGGCGAGCGCCGCTTCGTCGACGACACCGCCTCGCGCCGTGTTGATCAGGATCGCGTCGCGCTTCATCGTCGCAAGGCGCGACGCGTCGATCAGGTTGCGCGTCGCGGCGGTCAACGGAACGTGCAGCGTCACGACGTCCGCTTCGGCCATGAGTGCGGCGAACGCGCGCGGCTCCGTCGCGTCCGCGGCCCAGACCGCGGCGGTGGCGGCGATGTTCGGATCGAAGCCGATCGTGCGCATGCCGAGCGCGCGCGCCAGTTGGCCGACGAGGCGTCCGATATTGCCGTAGCCGACGATGCCAAGCGTCCTGCCGGATGCCTCGCGACCCTGCGACAGCATGCTGCGCGGCCAGTGACCGGCGGCGACGTCGGTGGTCGCCTGATACGCGCCTCGCAAAAGCAGCAGCGTCGTCGCGATGACGTACTCCGCGACGGCGAGCGCATTGGCGCCGGTGGCGGGAATGACTTCGATGCCACGCTTCGCGCAAGCGTCGACGTCGATGTTGTCGAGACCGACACCGAGCCGCCCGACGACCCGCAGTTGAGGGGCCAGCGCGAGCAGCGCAGCGTCGACCGACGTGCGATTGCGGACGATCAGCGCATCGGCGTCCGCCACCTGCACCTGCAACTCGTCGGGACGATCGACCAGATCGCGGTCGTACACGACGTCGAAACGCCCGGCCAGCGTCGCCACCGCCGCTTCGTCCATGAACTCGGTGATGACGATGCGCACGGGTGTCTACGCGGGTTGACGGGTCGTGGCGCCACGGAGGACCGTCAGCGCCCCGCCGTGCCGGCAAGTCAGCTTTGCAGTCCCCACTTGCGAACCGTGCGCGCCTCGACGACCCGAAAGACGACGTTTTCGACGATGAGGCCGATGACGATCACGGTGAACAGTCCGGCGAAGACGTTGGGAATCTCGAGCTGGTTCTTGTTCTCGTAGATGAACCAGCCGAGCCCGCCGGCACCGGACGATACGCCGAACACCAACTCGGCAGCGATCAGCGTACGCCACGCGAACGCCCAGCCGATCTTGAGGCCGGTGAGGATACTGGGAAACGCGGCGGGAATCAGGATGCGGGCGACATACGGCAGACCGCGCAGGCCGTAATTCCGGCCGACCATGCGCAGCGTGTGCGACACCGACAGGAATCCGGAATGCGTATTGAGCGCAACCGCCCACAGCACCGAATGGACGATGACGAACACGATGCTCCCGGTGCCAAGGCCGAACCAGATCAGCGCAAGCGGAAGCAGCGCGATCGCCGGCAGGGGATTGAACATCGATGTCAGCAATTCGAGCAGATCGGTGCCGACGCGGGAGGTGATCGCGACGACGGTGAGGATCGCCGCGCAAAGGATGCCGGCGCTGTAGCCGAACAGCAGCACGCGAACCGACGTCAGGGCCTTCGTGAACAGGTCGCCGCCGAACAACCCCTGCACGAACGCAACGACGGTCGCCGAGAACGTCGGGAAGATCAGCGGATTTGCGAGCGAGCGCGCGTAGAGCTCCCAGGTCACGGCGAGCGCGACCAGCAGGGCGAACTTGCGCAACGCGCCGATGTTCCTGACGCGCTCCCACGGCGACAGCGGTTTCTCGACGATGCCGAACGCGCTCGATGCGATCGGCTCGTGAATGATCTCCGGCCGTGCGACCGGCGGATCGACGATCGCGCTCATGCGTGCGCGCCGGCCCGCTCGGGCACGGCCTCTTCGACGGAATCGGCAAACAGCATCGCGTGAATCCGCTGCTCGAGCGCGGTGATGTCGGCGCCGCTCGCGCCTCTCGGCAAGCTGTCGAGCTCGGCCTTGACCTGCCCGGGATGCGGGGACAACAGCAGGATCCGGCTGCCGATCTTGATCGCCTCCGGAATCGAGTGCGTGACGAACAGCACGGTGAACCGCGTGCCATCCCACAACGCGAGGAGCTCGTCCTGCATCTTGCGGCGCGTCAGCGCATCGAGCGCGGCAAACGGCTCGTCCATCAACAGGATGTCGGGTTCCATCGCCATGCCGCGCGCGATGGCGACGCGCTGCTTCATGCCGCCCGACAGCGTGTGCGGAAAGCTGTCCGCGAACGCCGTCAGGTTCACTTTCGCAATGTAGTCGAGCGCCTTCTCCTGCGCCGCGGCGCGACCAAGGCGACCGCTGGCCTGCAGCGGAAACATCACGTTCTCCTTGACGGTTCGCCACGGGAGCAACTGGTCGAACTCCTGGAACACCATCATCCGGTCGGGACCCGGACGCGCCACGGCGTCGCCCTTCAACCGGATCTCGCCCTCGACGGGCTTCAGGTACCCGCCGACCGCCTTCAGGAGTGTCGACTTGCCGCAGCCCGACGGACCCAGCAGGATGAAGCGGTCCGACCGATGCACGTCGAAGTCGACGCGATACGTTGCAGTGACGAGATGATCCTTCGTCTTGTACTGCAGCGTGACGCCGCGAACGGAGAGCAGCGGCTCGGTCGTGCCAGCGAGGTTCGACTTGCGTTGCGCAACCCCGGCGGTGCTCATGCGTTCCACGGCAGGCGATCGAGATCGACGTTGCCGCCGCTGACGATGATGCCGACGCGGTGGCCTGCGACGTCGAGCGAGCGTTCCAGCAGGCAGGCGAGCGGGACAGCGCCCGACGGCTCGACGACCTGTTTCATGCGCTCGAACAGCATCCGCATCGCGCGGACGATGCCCCCTTCGGTACAGGTGCCGAAGCCGCGGACATGCGCGCGAATCGCGCTCAGCGTCCGCGTCGACAGTGTCGTGCGCAGCCCGTCGGCGATCGTCGTCGTCGCTGCGAGCGGCTGCAGCGATCCCGCCACGAAGCTCCGCGCCGCGTCGTCGGCGTTCGCCGGCTCGGCTCCAAGGACCGTGATATTTCGATCGAGAGATGTCGCGGCGATCGACGTCCCCGACAGCAGCCCGCCGCCGCCGCACGGCGCGATGACGACTTCGAGCGCGTCGATCGCTTCGACGAGTTCGAGCGCAGCGGTTGCCTGCCCGGCGATGACGCGCGCGTCGTCGAACGGATGGATCAGCGTGGCGCCGGTCTGACGGGCGACCTCGTCGCATGCCGCTTCGCGGGCATCGACGGTCGGCGCGCACAGGCGCACGGTGGCACCGAAACGGCGGACGTTCGCCTGCTTCACCGCAGGCGCATTGTCCGGCATGATCACCCACGCGGGCATGCCACGTCGCTTGGCCGCATAGGCGAGCGCTGCGCCGTGATTGCCCGATGAATGCGTGACCACGCCACGCTTCGCCGCATCGGCGTCGAGCGAGAACACCGCATTGCACGCGCCGCGCGCCTTGAACGCCCCGACGCGCTGCAGGTGCTCGCATTTGAAGAACAGCGACGCCCCAACCTCGGCATCGATCGCAGCGCACGTCATCACCGGCGTAGCGTGCACGTGCGGCGCGATGCGCGCCGCGGCATCGCGTATCGTCGCCAGATCGGGAAGATCGAGCGTCGCGCGGCTGCCCGGCATCAGGAAACCTCTGAACGCCTGCTCAGCGGTTCCTCAGCTTCCGGACAGACCGTGCGCGTTGGGGAAGAACATGTCCTTCCACGAATCCGGCTTGACCTTGATCGACCCGACCTTGTACATGAAGTTGACGTACTTCATCACGTTGTTCGGGGTCGTGGTGTAAACGATCGCCGGATCGTTCAGCATCTTGACGATGTCGTCGAGGCTGTCCTTGTCCTTCGAGATGCGCAAGTACGCTTCTGCCGCCGCGCGCTTGTCGCGGTTGATCGCAGCCGTCGCCTCGTCGAGCGCCGCCATGAACGCTGCGTAAAGCTTCGGATTCTCGTCGTGGAATTTCTTCGTCGTCCACACGACGTTGAACGTCGCGGGACCACCGAGCACGTCGTACGAGCTGAACACCTTGTGCATTCCCTGCTCGAGCTCCTGATACTGGAACGGCGGCGAACCGAGATGCGCGGTGACCTCGGATCTCCCCGACAGCAATGCCGTCTCCGCATCCGGATGCGCCATCGACACCGTCAGGTGGTCGAGCTTGTTCTGCTGGCCCTCTCCGAACGCCTTTTCGGCTGCCATCTGCAGCGTGACCGCCTGGATCGATACCTTCACGGCAGGCAGCGCGATCTTGTCCTTGTCGGTGAAATCCTTCAGCGTCTTGACGTTGGGATTGCGCGTCACGAGGAACAGCGGCATCGAGTTGATCGCGGACGTCGCCTTGACGTCGAGCGTGCCGCGCGTCTTCGCCCACAGCGTCGTGAACGGACCGACGCCGCCGGATGCGAATTGCAGGTTGCCTGACAGCAGGGCGTCGTTCATCACCGCGCCGCTCGCGAATTTCGACCATTCGACCTTGACGTCGACACCGGCGGCCTTCGCGTGTTTTTCGAGGAGCTTCTGGTCTTCCATCAGCATCAGCGGCAGATAGCTGATGCCGTATTGCCGCGACACGTGGATCTCGCTCATCTCCGCGTGGGCCGCGGGCAACACTACGCACGCCCCCAGGGCAACGAACGCGATCAGTGCTGATCGAACGCTGGCCAGGACGCCTTCTCGCTTGGTAATCATCGGGGTTTAGCCCTCCTCGGTAGCTTTTGTCTTGGGCGAACGCGACGTGCGCGATTCGCCATGCGGCGCCTGTCAGGCGCTCTCGTAGAGCCTGGTCAGCACGAACTCGCGATGCCCGAGCGCCTCGGCTGCGGTCAGGCGGCCGTTGGCGGTGCGAAACATCATGTCGATCAGCTTGTCGCCGGCCTGGTCCATCGTGATTTCGCGCTGCAGCAAACCCGACGTATCGACATCGACGTGCTCGCTCATCGTGCGCACCGTACGCGGGTTCGCGCAGATCTTGACGACCGGCAGGACCGGATTGCCGATCACGTTGCCCTGGCCCGTGGGAAAGAAATGGACGACGTAGCCGGCGGCTGCACAGAGCGTCACCATTTCCGCGGCTGCGGACGAGCTGTCCATGAACCACAGGCCGGCGTGCGTCGGCGTTTCGGCCTTGTCGAGGACGCCGTCGATCGTGCACTTGCGCCCGATCTTCTGGATGTTGCCGAGCGCTTTCTCCTCGATCGTCGTGAGCCCGCCGGCGATGTTCCCCTTCGTCGGCTGCGAGTCCGACAGATCGGACGTCTTGTGACGATTGATGACGTCCTGGTAGCGATCGAACACGCGCATGAAATCCGCGCGGACCTGGTCGTTGCGGCAGCGTGCCGCGACGATCTGCTCGCCGCCCGTCAATTCGGTCGTTTCGCCGAAGACGAGCGTGCAGCCCGCAGCGTAGAGCTTGTCGAACGCATCGCCGACCGTCGGATTGGAGCCGCACCCCGACGTCGTATCGGATTCACCGCATTTGGTCGACACCCACAGCTCGCGCAGCGCGCATTCGCTGCGACCAAGCTCGCTCGCCCACTGGACGTACTCGCGCGCCGCCTTCGACGCCCGCATGATCGTGTCGTGGTCGCCGTGCAATTCGATACCGAACCCCTGCACCGGCTTGCCGGTCGCGGCAATGCCGTCGGCGACCTTCTTCGTCCACTGGTCCTCGATGCCGATCACGACGACGGCCGCGACGTTCGGGTTGCTGCCTGTCCCGATCAGCGTACGGAAATGCAGCTCGAGATCCGCGCCGAACTGCAGTCGCCCGTAGGGATGCGGGATCGCGAGCGTCCCCTTGATGTTGTTCGCGACGGCCTCGGCCGCCGCGTTCGACAGGTCGTCGACGGGAAGCACGATGACATGGTTGCGTACACCGACGCGGCCGTTTTCACGGCGGTAACCCAGGAAAGTTTCTTTCATCGCTACCAGCGTTTCGTCTTGATGTTGTGAACGTGCGCATGCTCGCCCTTGCGAATGGGCTGCACGACCTTCCCGATGTCGACGCCGTATTTGATGACGGTGTCGCCGATCGCCATGTCCTTCAGCGCGACCTTGTGGCCGATGGGAATGTCCTGGCGGCATTCGAGCTCGATCGTGCGGTCCTCGTCTAGAATGAGGCCGGTCAGCGCGGTGCCGGCCTTGATGCCTTCGACGACGACGACGGCGACCGAGTCGTCCGGGTCGTGCAATACACAGTGGATCACGGGGCGCTCCTGCGTAGGTGGGTCGCGCGCCCGGGCAGGCCGGGCGTGGCGTCAAGCGGATCGTACAACAGCAGTGCTCGCGGCCGCGCCGGCGGATAACCGGCGGACGCTGGCGCTTGCATCAGCCGAGCGATCGGTAGCGGCTGGCGGATCGTTCGCGCGCGCGGGCTCGCTCCAGCTCGCGATCGCGCGGCTCCGCCGCCGTGACCAGTGAATCGACGAGCGTGCGGGAGGCTGCCGTGATCTCGTCGAGCGCGCGCTCGAACGCAGCGCGGTTTGCTTTCGACGGGCTGTTGAAGCCGCTCACCTTGCGCACGAACTGCAACGCCGCTGCGCGCACTTCTTCGTCGGTCGCGGGCGGCTCGAAATTGAACAGCGTTCGGATGTTCCTGCACATCGCTTTCCATCCTGTGGCTTGATTGATCGCGCTCAGGCTCGCATCGCCTGCCAGACGCGTTCGGCTGTCAGCGGCATTTGCAGCGCGCGCGTTTTCGAGGCGGCGCCATTTCTGGCGAACGCGTCCGCGACCGCGTTCACGACCGCGGGCGTCGCGCCGATGGTGCCGAGCTCGCCGACGCCTTTGACGCCCATGGGGTTGGTGAGGCACGGCGTGGACTCGTCCATCGTCATTTCGAAGTGACGCAGCATCGATGCGTGAGGGATCGCGTAGTCCGAAAAGCTCGCGGTCTGCGCCTGCCCGGATTCCCTGTCGTAGACGAACCGCTCGCACAGCGCCTGCCCGATGCCCTGTGCAGCGCCGCCTTCCAGCTGGCCGATGACGACCATCGGGTTCACGACGCGGCCCACGTCGTTCACGGACCAGTAACGATCGAGTTCGATCGCACCGGTGTCGGGATCGATCTCGACCTCGCAGATGTGGCAGCCGTTGGGCCAGCTTGCCGCACCGACCGAACTCGTCGACTGCAGATCGATGCGCGCATGCGACTGGCCTTGCGCGAGCTCGAAGAGACCGATGCGACGATCGGTGCCGGCAATGACGAATGCGCCGTCGCGGTATTCGAGATCGCTCGCCGCGGATTCGAGTGCCCCGGCCGCGAGTTCCTGCGCTTTGGCAAGTGTCCGCTCCGATGCGATGCGAACCGCGGACCCGATGACGAACAGCGAGCGGGAGCCTGCGCTGCCGAAGCCCGTGGCGCGATCGGTATCGCCGAAGCGCACGTCGATCGCTTCCGGCGGCACACCGAATACGTCGACCGCGAGTTGCGTGAACGTCGTCGCGAGGCTCTGCCCCATCGGCTGCGCCGCGGTGAAAATCTCGATGCGGCCCGCACCGCTCACCGTGACCTCGACGGTCTCCTCGAACACGTCGGCGCCGGTCCATTCAAGGAAAGTCGCGATGCCCTGCCCTCGCCAGCGCCCGCGGTGCTTCGACGCCTCGGCGCGCGCGCCAAACCCGTTCCAGTCGGCGAGCGCGAGCGCGCCGTCCATCACTTTCTCGAACTGCCCGCTGTCGTACGTCTTGTCCATCGGATTCGTGTACGGCATCTGCTCCGGCCGAATCATGTTGCGCCGGCGAAGTTCGATGCGATCGAAGCCGGTCACGCGTGCGGCTTCGTCCATCAGCCGTTCGATGATGTAGATCGCTTCCGGACGGCCTGCACCTCGGTACGGTCCGACGGGCAGCGTATGCGTGAGGACCGCCTTGATACCGATGTCGATCGTCGTGATGTCGTAGATGCTGGTCGATACCCAGGGACCGATCAAGAGCTGGATGACGACGCCGGCCGGCGTCGCATACGCGCCGACGTTGGCAAGCGAGGCGACACGCAACGCCAGGATGCGCCCATCCGCGTCGAGCGCAAGCTCGGCCTTGCTGACGAGGTCGCGGCCATGACTCGCCGCAAGGAATTCCTCGATGCGCTCCGCAGTGAAGCGCACCGGTCGCTCGAGTTTGCGTGCGGCGAAGGCGACGACGACGTCTTCCGGATAGAGCGCGGTCTTCATGCCGAAGCCGCCGCCGACGTCGCCGACCACGACGCGCACCTGTTCCTTTGGAATGCCGAGGACCGAATCGCAAAGTTCGTCGCGGAGTCCGGTCGGTGTCTGGCAGCTCACGCGCAAGGTGAGCCTCCCGTTCGCCGGGTCGAACGTCGCGAGCGTCGAGCGCGGTTCGATCGGCGACGGCGCGACGCGCGGGTTCACGAGGTCGAGCGTGACGACGTGCGCAGCGCGCCTGAACGCGTCCGCCGCAGCACGCGCATCACCGTGGCGCATTTCGCACGCGATGTTGTCGGGCGCCGCACCGACGACTGCAGGAGCGCCCGGCTTGATTGCCGCCACGACGTCGACGACCGCGGGCAGCGCGTCGTAGTCGACGACGACGCGCTCCGCCGCGTCGCGCGCCTCATGCGGTGTCCTCGCAACGACCGCAGCTACGGCTTCGCCGACGAAGCGCACGGTGTCGACGGCGAGCGCATGGCGCGGTGGCGTGGCCGTCGGCGAGCCGTCGGCACGTTTGAAATCGGCGGAGTTGGGAATCGCACCCACGCCTGCGCGTTGGAGATCGCGACCCGTCAGGATCGTCGTCACGCCAGGCATGCGCGAGGCATCGGCGACGTCCACGCTGCGGATGCGCGCGTGCGGATGGGGTGAACGCACGAAGCACGCATGGAGTTCGTCCTCCACTCTGACGTTGTCGGCGAAACGTCCCTGGCCGCGCAGCAGCGCATCATCCTCGACGCGCTTCACGGACCTGCCGCTGCCAAAGCGGCTCGTGGACGACGCAGTCATCGCTTGCTGCCTCCGCGGTTCGTCAAAGAGCGATTTTGCCACCCCGTACGCCGGAACGTTCAACGGTGATAACCTGACCGCGCCGCTGCGTGCGCGTGGCCCATGAACGCATCGTTTAAGGAGGCTCAATGGCGTCGACTCCACCGCAAGCGTTGCGACTGACGTTCGCGTGGCAAGGTGCAGCGGTTCGACTCGTCGGAAGCGAGCGCGTGGCGATGATCGCGCCGGGAACGCTCACGACGCCGCCCGAGCCGGGACAGACCGGATACTGGTTCGAGGTCCGGGATGCGGCCGGGGGCGTCATTTATCGCCGTGCATTGCACAAGCCGATTCGAACGGACGTCGAGGCCTTCTCGCCGGACACGCGGCAATCGATTGCGCGGGTACCCGTCGCGCCGAGCGAAGGCCGATTCACGCTGCTGATTCCCGACGCCGCGGACGGGCAGACCTTCGCATTGCACGGCCCGGTCGACCCGGCGCGCCCGGACGAGCCCGCGCGCGAATTGGTGCGCCTCGACGTCGACGCGCTGCGGCGCTTCAAGCCATCGCGTGGAACCCCGCCATGACGGCGGCCGATGGCTTCGTCAGCGGCACGCAGAAGATCGTGGATCATGGCGCGGATTCCGCGCGCTACAACGTCGTGGTTCTCGGCGACGGCTATCGCGCAGCGGACATGGCGCAATACCATGCGGACGTTCAGGCGTTCGTCGACGCGTTCCGGCAGACCGCGCCCTTCGGCGACCTGTGGTGCGGCATCAACGTGCATCGTGTCGACGTCACGTCAACCGACAGTGGCGCCGACGACCCCCTCACGTGTGGCGATGGGAGTGCGGGCAGCGGCGCAACGCCGCGCACGTATTTCGATGCGACGTTCTGCAGCGGCAGCGCGATCCGCCGCCTGCTGACCTGCGACAGCGTCCGCGCGCGCGGCGTCGCGCAGTCGCAAGTCCCTGCAACGCACCTGACGCTCGTCATCGTCAATTCACCCCTCTACGGCGGCTCGGGCGGCGACATTGCCACGTTCTCGACCGCGCCGGGCGCGGCCGAGATCGCGCTGCATGAAATCGGTCATTCGGCGTTTGGCCTCGCGGACGAGTACGAGTATTACGCCGGCTGCAGCAGTGGCGAGGCGGGGCACGACGTGTATGCCGGCGGAGAACCCGTCGAACCCAACGTCACGCGTAACACGAATCGCGCGACTATCAAATGGCGGTCGGTGCTGACGTCGCCGCAGGACGCGCTGCCGACGACGGCCAATGCCAATTGCGCGCAGTGCGACCCGCAGGGAAATCCGCGAGCGCCCGACTACGTCGGCGCCTACGAAGGCGCGCGCTACATGCATTGCGGCTGCTATCGGCCCGCTTACGACTGCCGGATGCGCACGCTCGGCCAGCCATTCTGCGGCGCCTGCCAGAAGACGATACGCGACACGCTCGCCCCCTACCTGCCGCTCGCCTGGCAGGGACTCTGGTGGAAGTCGCCGGCGGCGTCCGAATCGGGCTGGGGACTGAACGTCGCGCATCAGGGCGATATCGTGTTCGCGACGTGGTTTACGTACGATGCGGCCGGCAAGGCATGGTGGTTGTCGATGACCGCGCCGCTCGTCAGCGGCGGCAACCGGTTCTCGGGCGCGCTGCACGCGACGCATGGCCCGCCGTTCAGCGCGGTCCCGTTCGACCCGACGCAGGTCGTCGCGACGCCCGTGGGAACCGGCACGTTGACATTCAACGATGCGGACAACGGGACGTTCGCGTACACGGTCAATGGAATCAGCCAGTCGAAGGCGATCACGCGACAGGTATTCGGGCCGTTGCCCGCGTGCCGTTTCGGTACGCAGGCGAATCTGGCTGCGGCGACAAACTATCAGGACCTGTGGTGGAACGCGCCGGCCGGATCGGAATCGGGTTGGGGCGTCAACATCACGCACCAGGGCAGCACGCTGTTCGTGACGTGGTTCACGTACGACGTCGACGGCTCGCCCCTGTGGCTGTCGGCCACGGCGCAGAAAACGGCGGCCCTGACGTTCAGCGGAACGCTTTACCGCACCACCGGTCCCGCTTTCAACGCCAATCCGTGGAGTCCCGCCGCAGTGGCGGCCACGCCGGTCGGCTCGGTGACGTTGACGTTTGCGAACGGCAACGCCGCCGCATTCGCGTACACGGTGAACGGCGTGAGCCAGAAGAAGCAGATCACGCGTCAGATCTTCCAGGCACCGGGGACCGTGTGCCGTTAGACGGTGACCGTTCTATCCAGCGCGGGAGATGGCACGATGGACGAAGAGATCAGGAACAAGATTCTGACGCTGTTGGACCAGCACCGAATCATGACGGTGGCCACGGTGAGGCCCGACGGCTGGCCGCAGGCGACCACGGTTGGTTACGCCAACGAAGGCCTCACGCTCTTCTTCCTCTGCGGCATCCAGAGTCAGAAGGCGGCAAATCTGGCGCGGGATGACCGGGTCTCGCTGACGATCGATCACGACACGCCGCAGGTGATGGAGATCACCGGACTGTCGATGGCGGCGCGCGCGCACGCGGTGGTCGATACGGCGGAAGCGGAGAAGGTCTTGCGCCTCCTCATGCTGAAGTATCCGGAACAGGCGTCGCTACCCTTGCCGATGCCGAAGCCGGCGGATGTCCGCATCTTCCGCGTCACGCCGGTCGTGATCTCCGTGCTCGACTACACGAAGGGGTTCGCGCACACCGACCTCGTCACCTGCTGACCGTCCCGGGCCCGACGTCGGGCGCTGGCGCCGGGAGATTTCAGGCGGACCGTTCCGTCGGGTGATCGCTTGCCATCCTTACCCGAGCGGTTCCCTCTTCGAGCATACGACGGGCAGCATTGGCTCCTCGTTGACCACGAGCCTAAACACATCCGGGCGACTGTAATGCCCGACGACGTCAAAATCGAATTTTGCACGTCCGATTTCGTGCAGATCGAGATCTGCGGTCAGAATCGTTTCGCCCTCGAAATGGGGTCCTGCGAGCACTTTGCCCAAAGGGCTGATGATGGCGCTGCCTCCGCGCATCAGTATCGCGTCCCCGGAGTCGCCGAGTGAAACCCGCACCGTCGCGGGAAAATCGCGCTTGCGAAGGAACTGACAAGCCGTCAATACGAAGCAACGGCCTTCGAGAGCAACATGACGCATGGACGAAAGCCACGTGTCTCTGTCGTCGGCCGTTGGCGCGCAATAGAGGGCAATGTTCTTCGAGTACATTGCCATTCGCAGCATCGGCATATAGTTTTCCCAGCAGATGACGGAGCCGATGCGCCCGTAAGGGCTTTCAATCGCCGTCAGGGTGGAGCCGTCGCCGAAACCCCAGATCATGCGTTCCAGCGCAGTAGGCATGAGCTTGCGGTGCTTGCCGAGAAGCCCTCCTTCGGGGCCGAAAAACAGGACCGTGCAATAGCAGGTGCCCATGTCGCGCTCGATCACGCCGATCACGACGTAGCTGCGGGCAGCCGCGGCCGCCTCACCGAGTCGCAGGGTCTCCGGCCCCGGTACGTCGATCGCCTGCTCCAGGTAGAGGCGAAATTCTTCGCGGCCCGCGGCGTCACGGGCACCGACCACGAGCCCGTAGTTCAAGCCCTTGGGGTAACCCCCGACGAATGCTTCCGGAAAGAGAATCACCTTCGCGCCGGCCGCAGCAGCTTCCGCGGTCAGTCGAACGGCCTTGTCAATGCAGCCCGCGGCGTCGAACGGAACCGCACCGGCTTGGACGACCCCCACGCGGACAACGGCTTCATTCAGGTTCGCGGCCATTTCACATCCTTTGACTTGACGTACGTCGGGTCACTGCAATCAGATTCGGAACGCGCGACCCTGCAGCGACAGGCGTCCGGGATTGGCTGCTGCACATTCTACGGAGCGGTTCGCAGGATGAGGCAGCCACCTCGGCGCGTCTCCGAACCCGCCTCACCTCGACGCGGTCACGAGCGCCCCAGCCTTCTCGACGCGCTCGACCAGTCGCGGCGCCTCGATACGTTCGGCGCACGCCGCGAATCCCGCGGTCGGTCCGCGCCACGCCAGCGCGTCGACATCGCCGAACACGCGCACGTCCGTGCGCAGCGTCGCAAGCCGCTTGAACAATAGCGCGTCGTCGCGCCGGCCGCCCGCGAGGACCGTCTTCGGAAAATCCTCAATTGCGCCGTATCGGTTCAGCAATTGCGCAGCCGTGATCGACCCGATCCCCGCAATACCGGGATAGCCGTCCGCCGCATCGCCGACGAGCGCGAGGAAATCCGGGATCAGCTTTGGCGAGACGCCGTACTTCATGCGTACGCCGTCAGCATCGAAAATCCGTTTCGACCGACGGTCCAACTGCACGACGCGATCCCCATCGACGCATTGAGCGAGATCCTTGTCGGGCGTCCAGATACATACTTTCTCGACGCGGTGATCGCGTCCCGCGGCATGGGCCGCTGACGCAAGCGCATCGTCCGCCT
>Ga0209974_10000195_pt1 | contig 19280 bp, 18 predicted proteins | sample InoplaM3SPM_FD_187592 | JGI IMG/M metagenome (GOLD analysis project Ga0209974, IMG submission 187592) | Arabidopsis thaliana rhizosphere microbial communities from the Joint Genome Institute, USA, that affect carbon cycling - Inoculated... | ecosystem: Host-associated > Plants > Roots >...
CGCTTGGTGTCACGACATCACTCCATTCGCGCCATTCGACGCCGGCAATGAGCCAGCCCCTGCGCCAGGTACTTCTTCACCATGTGCGGCGACACGTTGAGACGCTCGCCGATCTCCTGGTAGCTCAGGCCGTGGCGATATTGAAGGATGACCGCGGCGCGACACTTGGGAGAGAGTTGCGCAAGTACCGTGCGCAAGCGCGCGACACGTTCCGCGACGTCGAGTTGCCCATCGATGGTTGGTAGTTCGCCCAGACGTTGCTGGATGCTCGCCTCATCAAGGTCCACGCCGCGGGCCTGCCAACGATCCAGCACCGCGTATTCTTTTACGAGATTGCTCGCGACGGTATACAGATAGCGCTCAGGATTGCGAATCGCGTCTATATCGTTCACCCGCAGCATGCGCACATACACTTCCTGCGCTAGGTCCGGTGCATCGGATTTCGTCCTGATGCGCCGATAAAAGAACGTCTGCAGGGCACGGCGGTGCTCCGCGAACAATCTCTCGACGAGCCCCTTTCTCGGTTCAGCCATTCCCGGCACACGGACGATCTACGAAAACGGCCTGGATTCCCAAGAACTATAGAGTCCCTCTTGAGCCATTCGGGTACCAGAACTTGAGTCGATCGGAAACCGGTACCCGATCTGACTGCACCAGACTCTTAGTCAACATCGCGAGTCAACTCGCAACGAAGAGCGTTTTGGGCGCGACCACGAGGCCACGCGTCCAAGAGTAGTCCATCGGGAGGGGAGGACATGAAAACCACAGCATCCGTGACAGCTTGGCGGCACATCGGTCTGCGACACATCGCGTTGGCTGGCCTGGGCTGCTTGCTCGTGAGCCTGCAGCTGCAGGCGGCCGACTACACCTACGTGAGGATCAGCGTCCCCGGGTCCATCGAGACCTGGGCCAATGGCATCAACGCCCGGGGGGACATCGTCGGCCTCTATCTCACGGCCGACGGCGGTACGCACGGCTATGTGCTGCGCAAGGGCGTGTTCACCACCATCGAGCACCCGGACGCTGATGCGCTCGCGGCACGCCGGATCAACTCCCGGGGCGACATCGCCGGGGTCTGGCATGACTTCGACGGTGGGCTTCATGGCTTCCTGCTGAGTGGCGGCCAGCTCACGCACATCCAGAAGCCGGATTCGACCTTTACGTGGGCCTTTGGGCTCAATGATGCGGGCGACATCGTGGGCGTCTCGGATAGCGGAGGTTTCCTCCTTCGGGATGGCAAATTCCGCACAGTGCCCAGCGGTGGTGTACGTGGAGTCGACTACCGACTGTTCGACGTCCAGGACAACGGGCGCGTTATGGTCGGCACAGCGATCAGCAACTCGGGCATCAACGGATTCATCAGCCGCAGGGCCGGCGAGATCGAGCTGATTTCGTACCCCCTACCGGGCGCCTGCACCGCCATCCGCGGGATGAATGAGCGCGGCGACATGGTCGGATCGGTTGCCACCGACGACTGCTTCCCGCCCTTCGGCGATGCCCGTGGCTTCCTGCTTCGGGACGGCGAATTCACCCCGATCCACTTCCCTGGCGCGCAGGGCACGGATGCGTGGGACATCAATGACGACGGCGTGATCGTCGGCCGATACATCGACAGGGCTGGCCATCTCGTTGGATTCAAGGCGAAGCCCAATAACTGACTTACGAGAGAGAGCAGCCAAGACAGCTACGACATAGGGGATCATCCATGCGCACCCATGCACCACACTTCACTCGCCGCCGTTACCTGACGCTGACCGCCCTGCTGATCACGGCGTTTCCGCTCGGCTGGACGAATTCGACCCGAGCCGATGTAGTCACCGACTGGAGCGCCATCGCTCAGACCGCCATCGTGACCAACGCCGGGCGTCCGCCATCGGGCACCATCATCGACGTGGCATACGTCTTTGCCGCCGTGTATGACGCGGTGAACGCCATCGATGGCCGCTACACCGCGTTCGCGGTGAGCGTGTCCGCATCGCCGAGCGCTTCGCAGGAGGCGGCCGCGGCCGCCGCCGCACACCACGTGCTGAAGACGTTCTTCCCGACCCAGCAGGTATTCCTCGACGGCGCTCTTGCGGCCTCGATGGCTGCGATTCCACCAGGCCCCGCCCGGGACCAAGGCAACGCAGTCGGTGTACAGGTGGCCACGGCCTTCCTGGCGCTGCGGGCAAACGATGGTCGCAACGCCGTCGTTCCCTACGCGTTCGGCAGCGGTCCGGGCGTGTACCAGCTGACGCCCGGTGCGCCGGCGCCGCCCGCCTCACCCGCTACCCCATGGGTGGCGCAGATGCGGCCGTTCGCACTGCAGAGCCCCTGGCAATTCCGCGCCGAAGGCCCGCCGGATCTCACGAGCGCACGCTGGGCCGAAGACCTCAATGAAGTGAAGGCCATGGGTGTCCTGAACGGCTCGTCACGCACGGATGAACAGACCGAGATTGGCCGCTTCTATGCGGAGCATCCCGGCGCCCAGCTGATTCGAAACCTACGGGACTTTGCCCTCGACCAGTCGATGAGCGTCGCGGACCGGGCGCGGCTGCTGGCCATCCTGCACATAACCGCCGCCGACGCGATCATCGCCGTTTTCGATTCCAAGTACTTCTACAACTTCTGGCGGCCGGTGACGGCGATCCGCGCCGCCGACACGGACGGCAACGACGCGACCGAACTGGATGCCGGGTGGGTGACGCTCGTTCCGACACCGAATCATCCCGAGTATCCAGCCGCCCACGGCGCCGTCAGCACTGCCTACGCCGAGGCGATTCGGCACTTCTTCGGCACCAAGAAGGTCACGATCACTCTGAGCAGCATCTTCACTGGAACGACCCACACCTTCCACAGCACTGACGAAATCATCAAGGAGATCATCGCTGCCCGCATCTATGGCGGCATGCACTACCGGACGTCGGGCGTGCATGGCTCGGTGATGGGACGAAAGGTCGCGCACTGGATCGCCAAGAACTACTTCCAGCCGGTGGCGCAGTAAAACACCGCGCGCAGCTCACCGTCTGACCTCGGCTCAGAGCCAGATTGCCAACGGGTAATCTGGCTCCGAGCCGAATTTCGAGCCGATCCTCTCATTGCGGTAGCATGCGACCGCGATGCGCACAGGGATGCCGGTCGTCCTGCTGGTCAAGGCCGTCGAGGAAGCCGACGCGACTCACGCGTTGCTGCCGCTCGCCGATCGCGAACACGCCACGCGCGAGACCTTGAGGGCGCTCGGCCTTCAGACCGCCGAGGCCGATTTCGCCGCCAATGCCCGCCGCTACGCGCGGGCGCTTGCCGAGCGCGCCCGGCGACTGGCGGAGACTCTCGGTCAACGCTACCCGGTCATCTCCGACTTGCTTGCCCAGCTGCGCTGGCCGGCGTGGCTCAGCGTGCTCCTGGTGCTGACGGCCTTTGCGACCGGTGCGGTGCTCGCGAGCGTGCAGGAGCCGCGTCGTATCAACATCCTTGCGTTCCCGTTCCTGGGTGTGATCGCGTGGAACCTGCTGGTGTACCTCGTCCTTCTGCTCGCCTGGTTGCGACGCGCCGCGGGTCGCACGAGCTCGGCGGTCAAGCCCGCCCGCGGTCGGGCCCTCTCTGCCGTCGCGACGCGCATCCTGTCCCGGCCGCTGAACGCGCTCGCTCGAAGGACCGCGGGCGTGCACAGTGTGCTCGGACGCGCCGTGGAAACGTTCGTCGGCGAGTGGAGCCGGTACGCCGCGCCGGCCATCGCCGCGCATTCGCGTCGGTTGCTGCACCTGGGATCCGCCGCCATCGCGCTCGGGCTGATCGCCGGGATCTACTTCCGCGGCATCGTCTTCCGCTACGAAGCGGGCTGGGAGAGCACTTTTCTCGGGCCCTCGCAGGTGCGCGACGTGATCGCGGTGGTGTTCGGCCCGGCGGCGCGGTGGTCGGGCGTCGCGCTGCCCGCATCGACCGACGCGGTGGCCGCGCTGCGCTGGGACGGGGCCGGCGGCGGGGGCGACGCCGCGCCGTGGATACACCTGATCGCGGTCACGCTCGGGATCTATGTCGTGATTCCGCGCTTTGTGCTCGCGGCGGCCGCCTGGGCCGGAGAGCTGTGGCTTCGCTTCGGCACCCGGCTGCCGCCCGCGCTGGAGCCCTACGCACGACGGGTCTTCGGCGCACCAGGCCGCGGGCTGCGCCAGGCGAATGTGACGGTCACACCGTATGCCTACGAGCCGCCCGCCGGGACGCTGGCCGCGCTCGAGAGCTTGCTGACCGTGCGTCTCGGCGCAGCGGTTCGCCTCGCGATGCAGCCGCTCCTGCATTATGGCGAGGAGGCACTCGTCGGCCGCAACTCGCCCGCCGCGGGGCAGCCGCCCGCCGACGCGCAGGTGCTGCTCTTCAGCCTCGGTGCGACGCCGGAAACCGAGAATCATGGTCTGGTCGTCGCCATGACCCGCGACGCCGTGCAGCGCGCCCGACCGGCGGCAGAGCTGCTGGTCGTGGTCGACGAGGCGCCATACGCCGCACGGCTCGGCGCGGACGAGTCGTATGAGCGGCGCCTCGACGAGCGTCGCGATCTCTGGCGGCGCTTCCTTGCGAGCTACGGACTCGAAGCGACGCTGCTCGACGCGGAGGAACCGGCATAGCGCGCGTGGAACCGGACCGCCTCGCCGACCGCCACAGCGTGCGGTGGAGCCTCATCTCGCACACGAACGTGGGCAAGACCACGCTCGCGCGGACGCTGCTGCGTCGCGACATCGGCGAGGTGCGGGATGCCGCGCACGTGACCGAGGTCGCCGAAAGCCACACGTTGATCGAGACACCCGAGGGCGATGCGCTCGTGCTGTGGGACACGCCGGGGTTCGGAGACAGCGCGCGGCTGCTGCGCCGTCTCGAACAGAGCGGCAATCCGCTCGGGTGGTTCCTGACGCAGGTCTGGGACCGATTCACCGACCGGCCGTTCTGGAGCAGCCAGCAGGCGGTGCGCAACGTCCGCGATCACGCCGACGTGGTGCTCTACCTCGTCAACGCAACGGAAGAGCCGGCGACCGCCGGATACGTCGATCCGGAGATGCGCATCCTCGGGTGGACCGGCAAGCCCGTCGTCGTGCTGTTGAATCAGCTCGGCCCGCCGCGGCCTGCCGATCTCGAAGCCGCGGATGTCGACGCGTGGGCGCGCCATCTCGCCGCGCACCCGATCGTCCGCGACGTGCTCGCCTTCGATGCATTCGCGCGCTGCTGGGTGCAGGAAGACACGCTGCTCGAACGCGTGGGCGCGGTGCTCGAGGGCGAGCGTGTCGAGGCGTTCAAGCGGCTCGCGGCCGCCTGGCAGACGCGCAATCGCGCGGTGTTCGAGCAGTCGATGGCCGCGCTCGCGCGCCAGCTCGTAGTCACGGCGGTCGATCGGGAGCCGGTGCCCACGCGCGGCGCGCTGGCCGCGACCCGGGTGTTGATCGGTCAGCTCACCGGCGGTGAGACGCGCGATCCCGCGCTCGACCGTGCGATGACCGCGCTCGCCGAGCGCGCGGACGCCGCCGTTCGCGAATCAACGGACCAGCTCATTCGGCTTCACGGGCTCGCGGGCTCCGCGCGTGCGGAGATCCTGAAGCGGGTGGGTGGCGAATTCGCAGTGCGCGAAGCAGCGGAGCCGGCCGGCGCCGGTGTTCTCGGCGCCATCGTAAGCGGCGCGCTCGGCGGTCTTGCTGCGGATCTCGCTGCGGGCGGGCTCACCTTCGGGGCGGGCGCGCTGATCGGCGGCTTGCTCGGCGCCGCAGGCATGACTCAGCTTGCACACGCGTACAACTCGTCGCGGGGCAGCGATTCGACGGTCGTCAGCTGGTCGCCGGAGTTCATGACCGCGCGGGTGAGCGCCGCCGTGCTGCGCTATCTCGCGGTGGCGCACTTCGGGCGCGGACGGGGCGAATACGTGCAGAGCGAGTACCCGCACCACTGGGTCTCGGTGGTGGATGTGGCGGTGCGGCAGGAGGGGGAGCTGACAGGGTTGTGGACAGCATCGGCCGAACACTCCGACACTGAGCGGCTCGCGGCTCGCCTTGAGCCTCTGCTTACGGAGTGCACAGCCAGGGTGCTGGACCGACTTTACTTTGGGGGACACGCGACCGGCGTCCACGGTCACAAGGCCTAGAATCCTTCGCATCCCTCCGCGACCGGGTTCCAGGTACACGGTGCGTTCGGGCGCGTCGTGGAGGACGCGCCGAACGCCTACGTTTGGCGCCTCGGACATGAAGCCGAGGGTCCACGCGAGACAGGATGCCACGATGTTGAAAGAGATCGAGGCAGTTTGGCTGTGATCGGCGGTGCCCCTGATTCTTAGAATGGGACGACGACTCTGAGCGCACTCGGCAGGACCGAGAAAACGACCGGGGTTTGCCCCACGATCTGACCGTCCGCCTCGACCTCCGCCGCCGGCTCGGCCTCGATGCGCACTCTCGTAGTGCGGACGTGACGGGCCACCGCATCGCCGAGCAGGGTCCCGCGATAGAGCTTCGCGATCTTGAGGAGGGCACGCAGCAGGCCCACTTCGTCGATCGTAACCAGGTCGAGCAGTCCGTCGTCGACCCGTGCGGCCGGCGCCACGCGCATTCCGTTGCCGCAGGCCTGCGCATTGGCCACGAACGCGAGCAATAGGCGCCGATCGATCAGCTCGCCGTTTACCTCGATCGTGAAACGGGGTGCGCGGTAGCTCAGGAGTCCGGCCATCGCGCCGCGCAGATAGGCGATGGTCGATGGTACGTGGGGTGGAAGTCGGCCGATGACGTGCGCGTCGTAACCGGCGCCCGCGACGTTGATGAACCAGCGTCGTGCTGGCGGGACCGCCTCTGGAAAGTCGATGACGCCGACGTCGTGCGCAACCGTGCGGCCCGCGGCGATCGCTGCCGCCAGCGCCGGCGCCGCGAGATCCATCCCCAGCGATCGTGCCCAGTCGTTGCCAGTTCCGAGCGGTGAGACGGCGAGTACCGTGTTCGCGCGGTCATGCGGTGCGGCGCTCATGATGCCGTTGACCACGTCGTGCACCGAGCCGTCGCCTCCGGCTACCAGCACACGCCGCCGGCCCGCCTGCAGGGCGCGACGCGCGAGGTGCTCGCCGTCGTGGGCCGAAGCGGTTCGCTGCACCTCGAGCGATACACCCGCGTCGCGCAGCGCCTGCTCGACGGCCGGCCAGGAATGCCCCCGCGACCGTCCGGCCAGCGGATTGACGATCGCGAGCCAGGGCAGGTGTGTGTCGGGCAATTCGTATTCTTGCTGGCGCGATCTTGCGACGCGATATTGCGGCGAATCAGCGCACGGGCGGCGTGCAGTACTCGTCGACGAACTGCTGCTGCGCCCGCACGGCGCCTTTGGCGACCTCGGCCGACCCGTCGAGCATCTGGCTGAGCTTGCTGCGTGCCTCTACGCAGGTCGGACCGTTCGCCACGCGCAGGCGCACCGCCATGTCTTCCTGCTCGCGCCGCTGCTCCGGGTTCGCGCTGCAGTTGCCATTGACGGTCTGCTGCAGACGCTTGAGCTCCGCGGCGCTCGTCGGTTCGCTCGCGCTTGTCTTGCGGTCGAGCTCCTCGAGCGCAATGACGCACTCACGGTTCTTGAACGAGTCGAGCACTTCGGCGCGCTCTGCGGCAAGCGCGGGCGAGACAGCCGGGGCTTTCGCCTGGCTCGCGCCCGAGCTGGTCGGCGAAGCCGGTTTTTGCTTTGCGGTCGGCAAGTCGAGCCGCTCCGCGCGCACACCCGCCGGCGGCTTCTCGGTCGTGATGTGGATGACACCGTCCTCGTCGACCCAGCGGTAGACCGTCGCGGCCTGCACGACTCCCAGGACACTTGACGCACCGATCAACAGTACCGCCAGCGCGCCCGGGAATCTCACGATGAAGTGCTGCGACGTGAAGCCCATGGCTGAGGCCGCATCATACGTGGGGCACCAATTGAATCCTGCGCTCAGAGAGCCATTCGCGACGGTCGGCTGCGGCGTCTCGCCGTACGCTGCGGCAGCGGCGCATCGCTGATTGCGCTTGCAAACGGATTCTGCACCCGCAGACTCGACATGATCATTGCGTCATGCAGATCCTCGGTCAGCAGAGTGGAGCAATTCTGAATCTGGGCGGCTGCCACGATCAGGCAATCCCACCAGCTCAGCCGATACCGCCGTTCGACCTCACGCGCCCTGTGCAGGACTGCATCATCTATTGGTTGCGGACTCCAGGCCAGCATGCCGCTGACGTCTTCCCAGGCGTCCTCGCTGCCAATCGGATTCGCGACACGCTTCGTAATGCTGACGTAGTACTCGCTCAGGACCTGCATGCTCGTTCGTCCGCTCGCGTCCTCCCAAAGCCGGTTGAGCCATTGACGGGCAATCTCGCACTTGCGCGGATCGCTGACGTCGCGTGCGTAAAGCCAGATATTGGTGTCAACGAATACCACGGCGGTCATACAACTCGTCGCGTGAGGGAAAGGTGTCTCCTGGATTTCGCAACTGGACAGGCTCCTGGGCCAGGAACCGGCGTTTCGCCGCCTCGTATTGCCGCGCCGACTTCATCTTGTCGGCCAGCATGTCGCCTACGATGCGGGAGACACTGGTGTTGTGCCTGGCGGCATAAACGCGGACCCACGCGGCGGTTCTCTCGTCGAGCTTGATGGTGACGTTCTTCACGCGGCGAGCTTAGCACGTAGTTCGTGCTAAGAACCGGTACCTTGTTGCGGCGCAGCACAGGTCCGCACGACTCGCATACTGAGAAGAGCCCGACCGTCTTGGCTTCGGTCAGCGACCAGAAGGTGGTCAACGTCGGCGGAACCTCAACTGGACGCGATTCGTGGCCGGTGGATGAGGGGTAGTGCCTTCCGCCCCCGTCGGTGACATAGGTCTCGGCCACGGGTGAGCCGCCGGCATCGACCATGCGTCCCCGGGCGCGACGTCAGCTCGGTCGCACGGCGAGCTCCGAGAATCGCAGCAGATCCTCGAGGCCTGCTCCAGGCGCAAGGGATGGCACCGCCGCTATCAGCTGGCCGTTGACCAGGTCCGCCGCAGCCGCGCGGCTCCGCGCTTTTATGCGTACCGCTTGAGGATCTTCTCAAGCCCTGCCGCGCCCGGCTGCAGCTTTTCGTACGGCACGGCATTTAACGGTACATCCACCGTCGCGTTCATCTCGTGCATCTCCGGGCGGTTGTGCGAGATGTAGATGAGCCCGGTGACGTGCTCACCCTCGCGTAGCCGGTCGCGAAGGTAATTGAACGCCTTGCCGCGGTGCGTCGGGTCGTAGTCCGGGGCGAGCTTGCGGAGCAGAAGCCGGCTGCCGTCGTGCATCTCGACCGGCGCGACCTCGCCTTCCGCGTAGTCGACATAAATCTCCCGCTGCGGCGGGATGTAGTCGGCATTCACGGCCGGCTCGTAATGTTCGCGCGTGTACGCGTAGCTCTTGGTGGAGCCCTCGTGGTCGTTGAAGGTCACGCAGGGCGAAATGACGTCGATCAGCGCGAAACCCTTGTGCATCAGCCCCGCCTTGATCAGCGGGATCAATTGCGCGCGATCTCCCGAGAAGCTCCGGGCGATGAACGAGCCGCCGAGCGAGAGCGCTGCGAGCACCGGGTCGACCGGCGCCTGCAGGTTCTCCTCGCCCTTCTTGGTCTTGCTGCCGATATCCGCGGACGCCGAGAACTGGCCCTTGGTCAACCCATAGACGCCGTTGTTCTCGCAGATGTAGAGCATGTTGACGTTGCGGCGGATCGCGTGCGCGAACTGCCCGAAGCCGATCGACAGCGAATCGCCGTCGCCCGACACGCCGATGTAGTACAGGTTCTTGTTGGCGGCATTCGCGCCGGTTGCGACCGAGGGCATGCGACCGTGCACGCCGTTGAAGCCGTGCGCGCCGCTCGCGAAGTACGCTGTCGTTTTCGATGAGCAGCCGATGCCGGACAGCTTTACGAGCTGCTCCGGGCGGATGCCTAAGTCCCAGATCGCCTCGATGATCGACGCGGTGACCGTGTCGTGGCCGCAGCCGGCGCAGAGGGTCGACATGCCGCCCTCGTAGTCACGGCGGGTCAGCCCCAGCTCGTTCCTGGGCAGATCAGGGTGGCGGACCTTCGGTTTGTTGATAAATGACATCTGATTTCACTTCCGGACAACGGTGACGCTCGGCCGCCGGCCCTCACCGAGCTCTGCCATCACGCCATCGACGATCACCTGCGAGCTGATCGAAAGCCCGCTGTAGTGCAGGATAGACCGCAGCCTCGATTTCTCGACCCCTGTCTCGAGCGTGAGCAGCGACCGAAGCTGCGCGTCGCGGTTCTGCTCGATGACGAATATCGTGCGGTGCGCGGCGAGAAACGCCTCGACGTCCTTTCCGAACGGGAAGGCGCGGATACGCATGTAGTCGACCTCAACACCACGACGCGCGAGGATGTGCATTGCCTCGCACGCCGCGCCATCGGTGCTGCCGACTGCGACCAGTCCCACCTCGCGGTCGCCCGGTCCCTCGATCAGCGCGTTCGGCACCATTGCGGCGGCGCGCAGGAACTTCCGCTTCAGCCGGTCGAGAACGATCTGGTATTCCTCGGAATCCTCGGTGTAGCCGCCGTACTGGTTGTGCCCCGAGCCGCGCGTGAAATACGCGCCCTTTGGGCTCACCCCGGGAAGCGTCCGATAGGGAATGCAGTCGTCGTCCCGGTCGAGATAGCGATGGAACTTGGTGAGCTTCTCGATTTCCTCCTTCCCGAGGATCTTGCCGCGATCCGGACGATACGCGTCGTCCCACTTGAGCTCGGGGCACATCCAGTCGTTCATGCCGATGTCGAGATCCGACAGCACGAACACCGGCGTCTGCAACCGGTCTGCGAGATCGAAGGCCGTGACCGTGAGATAGAAGCACTCTTCCGGGTTCGCCGGGAAGAGCAGGACGTGCCGCGTGTCGCCGTGCGAGGCGTAGGCGCAAGACAGGATGTCGCCCTGTTGAGTGCGGGTCGGCATGCCAGTCGAGGGGCCGACGCGCTGGATATCGAAGATGACCGCCGGGATCTCGGCGTAGTACGCGAGCCCAATGAACTCGTTCATGAGTGAGATGCCCGGACCGCTGGTCGGCGTGAACGCGCGGGCGCCGTTCCACGAGGCGCCGAGCACCATCCCGATCGCGGAAAGCTCGTCCTCGGCCTGCAACACCGCGTAGTTGTTGTTGCCGGTCTCCTGGTCGACGCGCAGCCGGGCGCAGAAGCCCTTGAACGCATCCATCAGCGAGGTCGAGGGCGTGATCGGATACCAGGCGCCGACGGTGGCGCCCGCGTACACGCAGCCGAGGCCCGCGGCAGTGTTGCCGTCGATCATGACGTGGCCCGCGGTACGGTCCATCCGCGACACGCGGATCGGCAGCGGGCACTCGAGGTGCTGCTTTGCGTAGTCGTAGCCCAGCTGCACGGCCTTCATGTTGGAGTCGACGAGCGCTTGCTTCTTCGCGAACGTCTCGGCGAGGAGCTGGCGGATCACGTCGAGCTCGATGTCGAGCAGCGCACAAAGGACACCTGCGTAGCAGACGTTTTTCATCAGGATGCGGTTGCGCACCCCGACGAAATTTTCGTTGCAGATCTTTGCCAGCGGCACGCCGATGATCGTGATGTCCTCGCGGGTGAGCAGCGTCGAGCGCGGCCAGGTCGAGTCGTAGATCAGGTATCCGCCCGCGCTCACCTCGCGGACGTCCTTGGGGTAGGTCTCCTGGTTCATCGCGACCATCAGGTCGAGGCGGCCGGAGCGCGCAACGTAACCGTCGCGGGTGACGCGGATCTCGTACCAGGTGGGCAGCCCCTGGATGTTCGACGGGAAGTAGTTCTTCCCCATCACCGGGATGCCCATGCGGAAGATCGCCTTCATCACCAGCGCGTTGGCACTGGCCGAGCCCGTGCCGTTGACGTTGGCGAGCTTGATGACGAAGTCGTTTAGGCGGTCTGGCGCTGGCGCGGTGTGGGCCATGTGTGGTCGGTGGCGTATTTCAGGTTAATCGTGGACTTCTGCATGTCCCAGGCCGCGGTCGGGCAACGCTCGGCGCAGAGCCCGCAATGCACGCACAGGTCTTCATCTTTGACCATGACGCGAGCCGTCTGTTTCAAAGCGCCCGAAACATAGAGCGGCTGCTCAGGGTGCTTCCGCGGCGCCTTGAGGCGGGTTGCTAGCTCGGCTTCCTCGCCGTTGGCCGTGATGGTCAGGCAGTCGGTCGGGCAGATGTCGATGCAGGCGTCGCACTCGATGCAGAGCTTTGCCTCGAACACGGTCTGCACGTCGCAGTTGAGGCAGCGCTCCACCTCCGCGGCGGCCTCCTCGGCCCCGAAGCCGAGCTCGACCTCGATGTTGAGCTTCTTGAATCGCTCCTTGAGGCTCACGTGCGGAACCATGCGCCGCTCGACCGCGTTGTAGTCGTTCTTGTACGACCACTCGTGCAGACCCATCTTGCGGCTGGAGAGGTTCATCGTCGGCGGCAGGCGCTCAGCGACCGGCTGACCCATGCAGTGGTTGTGAATCGAGATTGCGGCCTGGTGGCCGTGCTCCACCGCCCAGATGATGTTCTTCGGGCCGAACGCCGAATCGCCGCCGAAATACACTCCTGGCCGCGTGGACTGATAAGTGACCTTGTCGACCTTGGGCACGTGCCATTTGTCGAACTCGATCCCGAGTCCTTCCTCGATCCACGGAAAGGCGTTCTCCTGGCCGATCGCGAGGATCACATCGTCGCAGGGGATGAAGACTTCACCCGTGAGACGCTCAGCGGTGATGCGGCCCTTCGCGTCGATGTCGTATTCCATCGTGTCGAACTTCATGCCGGTCAGGCGGCCCCCCTCGACGACGAATTCCTTCGGCGCGTGATTGATGACGATCTCGACGTTCTCGGATTCCGCGTCCTCGAGCTCCCAGTCCGAGGCCTTGAAAAACGCGCGCGGCTTGCGCGCCATCACCTTGACGTCCTTGGCGCCGAGACGCAGCGAGGAGCGGCAGCAGTCCATCGCGGTGTTGCCGACACCGATGATGAGCACGCGTTCGCCAATCTTGTCGAGATGGCCGAACGCGATCGACTCGAGCCACTGAATGCCGATGTGGATGTTGGCGTCGCCTTCCTTGCGCCCGGGCAGATCGAGCTCCTTGCCTTTGGGCGCGCCGCTGCCGACAAACACGGCGTCGTAGCCGCCCGTGTCGAGGAGCTTCTTCAGGCTGTCGACCCGCTGCCCGTAGCGGATCTCGGCGCCCATCCCGGTGATGTAGCCGATCTCCTCTGCAAGGACGGTCTCCGGCAGGCGGAAGGCGGGAATATTGGTGCGCATCAGCCCGCCGGGCATTCCCCACTGCTCGAGGATAACGACCTCGTAGCCGAGCGGCAGCAGGTCGTTCGCCACCGTGAGCGACGCGGGACCGGCGCCGATGCAGACGACGCGCTTGCCGTTCTTCTGCTTCGGGATGGTGGGCAGGCGGTGGACGATCGGGTCCTTGTGATCCGCCGCGACCCGCTTCAGGCGGCAGATGGCAACCGGCTTGTCCTCGACCCGGCCGCGCCGGCAGGCGGGCTCGCAGGGGCGGTCGCAGACGCGACCCAGAATCCCCGGGAACACGTTCGACTCCCGATTGACCATGTACGCGTCGGAGAACTCTCCGAGCGCGATCAGGCGGATGTACTCGGGGACGTCGGTGTGCGCGGGACAGGCCCACTGGCAGTCGACAACCCGGTGAAAATAGTCCGGGTTCGCTGTATCGGTCGGTTGCACGCTGAATCCGGGGAAAATCGCAGGCCGCAGAGCTTAACGGGTCTGCGAGCGGGCGCAACCGCAGTTTGTGCGCTGCAAGAGGGCGTGACAAGATCGCATCACGCCCTCTTTGACCGCCTGCACGCGGATTTGCTCACCCCCGTGCCATGAGAATCGCCAAGCCGTTGCTGCTCGTCCTGACGCCGATCGGCGTCGTGGTGGGCCTGATCCATGGCTACCGCGTCGCCGGTGGGCTGGTGGTGCTAATGGCGGGCATGCTGATGATCGTCGGCGTCGCCGCGTTTACCGTCGTGATGGCTATCCGGAGGGAGCGGCGGGACGCGGCCGCGCATCCGGGTGGCAAAGACACATCGTCGAGCCCTCCGACCGGCTCCGGCTAGGGGCCCGTCCGTACCCACCACAATCCGGCGTCAGAACGTCACGGTGACGACGATGGTGTCCGAATAGGCGCCCATGCCAACCACCTGCTGGGCAGGCACGCGGCCGTACACGGGGAATTGGGCACTCCGTGTCCCATTTCCCACACCCGGACCGACTGTAAAGCTGGCAGTCGCGATCCCCGTGCCAGACAGGCCATTGCCCCAGATGGAGGTGCGGGCGGCGTCGAGAAACAGGTTGTAATTGAGGCGCCCCGGACCGAGGGCCATCTGCCGCGGGGAGTAGCTCCCGCTCACGCCTGGGCTGAGGGATGCCTGGATATTCACGCCCGTCGCACCCCCGGGTGGCACATACGTGCAGGTGAAGGTAACGTCACCGGTCGAGTCATTCGGTGTCGCCAGTGAAATGTCATAGGCGCCGAAGCTGACTCCGGTCGCGGCCACCGAGCAACTTGTGCCACCCAAGGCCGCTCCCGCCTCGAAAAACAGGACGACCGCGATCGCGGCAGTCGAGCAGGTCCGCATCTGGGAGCGCCCGGTCACGTCGGAGCCGTCCTGCCCTGGAGTATCTCTGCCGCTCGCCGCGGAGCACGGTCAAGATTGCTGGTTCCACGAGTCGGGTGTAGCGTGGTCGTCAAGAACAGACCGGGCGCCAAACCGCAGGCACCGGACCAACAATAACGATGGGCGGGGTTCGACCGAAAGGAGAACTGCTGCCTCACCTGGGGAGGGAGCTCATGAGCAGAAATCGACAACCTGTCGCGACTTGCTCGATTGTGATGATCCTGGCGACAACACCGGTCTTCGCCAGCATGCGCAACGCCAGCTTCGGTGTGTCGGCTCAAGTCGTGGCTCGCACGTGGATCGAACCGGTCTATGAACCAACAACCGTCGAGCTGACGTCCACCGACCTGCTCCAGGGTTATAAGACTCTGGACGTTCACTACCGTGTGCACACGATCGGGACGTCCCGGTATCTGCTCAATATCGTGCCACTCGCCGGACTCGCGGATTACGTCCACATCGACGGACTCGGTGCACCGGTTACGCTTGGTGAGTCGGATATCACGGTCCTGCAGCAGGCACCCGCGAACGTCAATGAGTTGCGACTGAGCTTGAGGCTCAAACTGCGACCGGGGCTGCCGGCAGGCAGCTATTCGATGCCCGTCAGGCTGTCGGTTTCCGCGTCCTGAGCCCCTGCAGAGTTCACGGGTTCGTTGCAAGGCACCGCACCTCGCCGAGGTCCGGCATCGGGTCGCCGTCGTCGGGTCGCTGGAAGGAGAAACGACAGCGGTGCCCCGGCCAGCTTGCGGAAGCTTCGTTGTAGCCCGCAGCGTCGGTCAGGAAAATCAATCCATGGAGTGCGACGGTGGCCTCCCCACCCGGTGCATGAACTCGCGCGCCTGCCGGCACGGGCTCACCGCTTTCCTGCAAAAGCCGCATCGTTGCCGCGGTCGCGCGGGTGATTGGGAATCGCACGACCGCACCGCTGCGGTAGGCGGGCGTGAGAGAAGCGGTCGGACTCGAAAGTGAGGCATCGAGCGGCAACTCGGCCGGGTCCAGGCTCACCTGGTTGGTGTCGTAGGGGCGAAGGCGATCGAGCAGCACACGGCCCTTGCGGTCGGTGCGACCGATCGGCTGGTTCTCGACGTACACGGTCAGATCGGGGTAGTCGGCCACCTGGACCACGGCAAAGCTCTGGTCCAGCCAGCGCGTGGGCAGCACGCCGGCCGACGTGAGCGTAAGTCCACCGAGCGCCGTCGCGCGCCAGCCGTCGGTGTCGCTGCGGCGCGAGTACTCGAGACCCGCCTGGCCAGCGCGACCCTGGTAGGACAGGCTGGCTTGCGCGTCCTCTGTGCTGGAGACGCTCAGGTAGTAACCCGTGCCCGAGCCGGCCGGCAGGTTCTGTTGCAGCGTAGCCGTCGCTTCTACGCTCTCACCGGCGGCAGTGTCCGGTCGATAGGCCACGCTTGACCCGACGCTGCGACGACTGCCCAAGGGCATCGTCCAACCCAGGTACACATCGGTCTGTGGTAGCTGGCCGCCCGTGTGATTCGCAAACAGGCTGACGAAGCCGTAGGCGCCCAGGGTCACCGAGTAGCTCGCGCCCAGCGTTTCGACCGGATTCGAGTCCCAGAAGCTCTGGTGTCCATAGGCGAATTGAACTGTGCCGAAGCGCTCGAGGTCGATGCCGACGCCGGCAAAGGTGCGCTGCTTCGGACGCGGCTCGAACTCGGAGAGGCCGATCTGCACGAACTTCGCGGAGGCGAGTTGCGTGCGCCCGAACACGTGCACCCGGTGACCACTGCGTTCGGCGCCGATGCCGGCGAGCCAACCTGAATCGTCCTGGTCGCTTCCGAATGCTGTGGTCGCGGTAAGGACACCCACGGCACCGAGCTGCCAGGCGGCGTCGACGCCTACCGCATTCGCGTTGCCGGTCTGTGTCTCGGCATGCACCTCGGCGGTGAACGAGTCCGTTATTCCATGTCGAAACGTCGCAGCGGCAAAAGGGTCGCCATAGGCAAAGCTCTCGATCGCATAGTCATTGCGAATCGCGCCTGCCTCGAACGAGAATTCGTTCAGGCCAGCGCGAAGCAGGCTGGGCCCCGAGTAGTAGGGTTGAGAGAGGACCTGCTGCCGGCCAAGCGCGTCGGTGACGACTACCTGGAGTTCGCCGGCTCCGGTGATCGCCGGGAGATTCTCGATGGCGAATGGCCCGGGTGGGACCGCCTCGCTTGCAACCCGTCGGCTGTTGATGAACACGTCCACCGTCGACGGTACGACCGCTTCGCCCCGAGCCGCGAGGAGCGGCGTGGTGACGAGCGTGGGTTGGGTAGCGAAATTCGTGCCGAATTGCAGCCCGCCGAAGCGCACGGCACGGCCCCATGCTCCCGAGGAGCTGATACCGTCGCCAACCCTGACGGTGGCCAGCCGCGCCGGCATGTCGTAGGTAAAGGTCGTGTCGAGACGCGTCGAGCCCTGCCGCTCCACTGCTTCACGCGCAACCATCGAATTCGTGACTACGCCCAGCCTGCTGAAGAAGCCGAGTTCAAGCAACGCGCCGCTCTCGTTAAAGCCGGCGACCTGTTGAGTCGAAAGGTTGTAATTGAGGAATGCGCCGGGCGAGACCGTGGCGGGCCTGAGAGGAGCGTCGGAAAGAGCAGTGACCGTCGGCAGGAAAGCGTCGGCGGGCAGGGTCACATCCACACTTTGCGTGGCGCCGTTGAAACGCAGGTCCGCGCCCATCGCTGCATCGATGCGGAAGTAGGCCGCCCCGTCGACCACGATGGTTGCCAACTGCGGCGGCTTCAGTCTCAGGTCGTCGAAGTCCTCGGCACGCACGAGCAGCGCGCCGCTCGTATCGCGTCGCACGAAGAGGGTCGATCCTGGTTCCTGCCCGTTGATGCGCAGCTCGATGATTTCCTCGCCGCCTGCGGGAGAAACATCGGTGGCCGCCGCCCATGGAGCCGCGAACATTGGCAGCAAGGCGATGAGCTGCCGGGCGCGCATCGACTACTCACCTGTCGTGTCAAGTTCGAGCTTGGATTCGCCGTCGTCGGTCGTCACCGTGAGCCGCACCTGCCGCCAGTCGGCGGTCGACCCATGGCTTCCCGTAGCCGGCCGGAGCGTCCAGCTCTGCGTCTGGCCGGGCAGGATGTATGCGGCTACCGGCTGTGAAAGCGCCGCGCCGTCGTCCAGGGCCGGTGCGACCGAGAAGCCATGGATACGGGCGTGCACATCGCCTGAGTTCTGCGCGGTGATGATCAACCCGTCCCCGGACGCGGTCGCAGACCAGGCCAGCGCTGGGCCGGTGGCTTCGACGTTCGCTACGAAGATCGGGATGCTGAGGCGCAGGGCGACCTGCAAGCCGGAAAAATCGGGGTTTGCGGGTTGAGGCACCTCCTGCAGAATCAGCCGGTAACTCAACTCCTGCGCAGGGTTGGAGGGCGCTCCGCGTAGCGCCACTCGGACCAGTTGCGAGCCGTTCTTCGGTACTGTGAACACCGCTGGCGATACGAGCAGATCACGCGTCGGCGTGAGCCGATCCTCACCCGCGTGCTGTTCCCACAGCAGCACCTCGGCCTGGACCAGGACTTCTCGGTCGTTGTTGCGCACGGTAAGCGCTGCTGTCCGCGCCGCGGCTGAAAGGTCAAGGCGAACCGGCGAGATCGAAAAGTTGCCGGCAAGCGCCGGCATCGGCGACAGTCCTGCGATTGCCGCCGATGCCAGGAGCGCGAAGATCAGGCTGCGCAGTGACCTCACGTCAATACGTGACTGTTACGTTGATCGTCGATGCGTAGCTGCCGGACTGGGCGTTCGGATTGTTGGCAGCGAGCAGGCTGCCATACACCGTATGGTTCTTGGGAGTCCCCATCCCTGATCCGATGTCCGCGATTATGTCTGTCGATCCGGAGTCGTCGCCCCAGACCACGTTACGCGCAGTCGTCGTGAAGAGGTTGTACACAAGCGTCCCGGTGCCGCCGTTGCTCATCGTGCGCGCGGCGTAGGTGCCGCCGCCGGTGCCTACGTCCAGCGCGATACCGTACCCCGTCAAGGCGGTGCAGTTCACGGTGATCGTGGACGTCGGCGTTGTGATGTCGACTCCGGTGTAGGCGCCGAAAGCCATGGGCGTCGCAGCGACCGTGCAGTTCGGCGCCACGGTTGCGGTGACGGGGAAAGTCGTCGTGGCAGTGGCCGCGTACGCCCCGCCGGTCAGGGCGAGCAGCACGCCCGCCGAGACGCCGGAAAGGATCTTTGAAGTTCGCATATTGGTCCTTGTGGTGGTGGTGTCGAGTGAGATACACACCCGCGGGATTCTCCCGAGGTACAGGTCGCCCCGGTTGTGACGCCGTTCGCGCTCTTTATGTCTATTTACGGATTCGGCGCGGCGGTGGGGTGCGGACCGTGAACGGTGCACGGCTGGACCAGCGCAAACCCAATTTTCGCCGACGCACGCGGGCGTCAGGAAAGATGGTACTGAACTATTTTCCTACGGCGCTGGCGGCGCCAGCACGAACGCCGCGTTGCCGTAGTGGACGTAGTCGGCCCAGTCACTCGAGCCCTTGGCCTGCACTGCGCGGCGGGCATCGCGGATCGCGGTGCCGAGCGGTCGCCCGGAGAGCAGCGCCGGGTACAGGCTGGTCGAGAACGCGAGCGCTGCATCGTCGCCCACCGGCCAGTGCGTGCCGAGGAAGTTCGCGACCCCGCCGA
>Ga0209974_10000196_pt1 | contig 19274 bp, 21 predicted proteins | sample InoplaM3SPM_FD_187592 | JGI IMG/M metagenome (GOLD analysis project Ga0209974, IMG submission 187592) | Arabidopsis thaliana rhizosphere microbial communities from the Joint Genome Institute, USA, that affect carbon cycling - Inoculated... | ecosystem: Host-associated > Plants > Roots >...
CAGCATGGCGTGCTGATCCGGGACGCCGAGGCGCTGGAACGCATGGAGAAGGTCGACACCCTGGTCGTGGACAAGACCGGGACGCTCACGCAAGGCAAGCCATCTGTTACGGCAGTGAGGACAGTTTCCGGCGTGACCGAGGACGAGCTCAAACGCATCCGGTCGCAGGTGGTGGCCGCGCGGGTCTATCAGCGCGACTCGATGTTCTTTCAGGCGCGGGAGATGGGTTCCATGGAGACGTCCGGTTACTCTTACAAAACGCCGGACGTAATACTCGAAAAACTGAAGCAGGTAACCGCCGCGCAGGTGCAGGAGATGGCGCGCAAGTACTTTGGCGACGACCAGCTCACCGTCGCCCATCTCGATCCGCAGCCGCTCGAAGGGCGCAAGCCGCTCGCGCCGCCTCCGGGAGCCCGCCATGCGCGTTGAGCGTAGGGTGTGGTGGCTGGTCGCAGCTTTCCTGCTGCTCGCGGCGGCCGCTCCGGCACGCGCCATACTGCCGATCCAGCACTGGCAGACGCCGGGAGGAGCGCGCGTGTACTTCGTCGAGAACCACGATCTGCCGATGGTGGATATCAGCGTGGAGTTTCCGGCCGGCGCTGCCTACGACGTAAACCGCACGTCCGGGGCGGCGAACATGACCCACCGCTTGCTGCGGCTCGGCGCGGAGGGGATGGACGAGAACGACATCGCGCGCGGGATCGCGGATGTCGGCGCCGAGCTCGCCGGAAATTTCAATACCGATCGCGCCGGGCTCTCGTTGAGGACGCTCTCGAGCCGCGCGGAACGCTCGCGGGCGCTGGAAATCATGGCGCGGCTGCTGCAGCGCCCGCTGTTTCCCGAAGCGGTACTGGAGCGCGAAAAGGCGCGGCTGATCGCGGCGCTCAGGGAAGTCGATACAAGACCCGATACCATCGCCGGGAGAACGTTTTTCCGCATGCTGTATCGCGATCACCCGTACGCGCATCGCAGCACCGGCGAGATCGAGACGGTGCAGAAGCTCACCCGTCAGGATCTCGTCGATTTTCATCGCCGCCATTACGTGGGCGACCGCGCGGTGGTGGCGATCGTCGGCGATCTGACACGCATCGAGGCAGAGCGCATCGCCGAACAACTCACCACGGCTTTGCCGGGCGCGGGCGGCGCCCAGGCCGAGCTGCCGGCGGTCCCTGCCGTGCCTGCCGCGCAAACCACCATCATTCCGCATCCTGCCACGCAGAGTCATATCCTGATCGGCGCGCCGGGCATCAGCCGGCACGATCCCGACTTTTTTCCGCTCGTGGTGGGTAACCATATCCTGGGCGGCGGCGGCTTCGTGTCGCGGCTTACCGAGGAGGTGCGGAGCAAGCGGGGCCTCGCCTATTCGGCGTACAGTTACTTCACGCCGCTGCTGCGCGCGGGTCCGTTTCTGATCGGCCTGCAGACCGCGCGCGATCAGGCGCAGCAGGCGCTCGACCTAACGCGCGCGACGCTGCGTGAGTTTATCGTGCGGGGCCCGACCGAAGAGGAACTCATCGCTGCCAAGAAAAACATCATCGGCAGCTTTCCACTGCGCATCGACAGCAACCGCGACATCCACGGCTATCTGGCGATCATCGGCTTCTACCGGCTGCCGCTCACCTACCTCGACGACTACACCAAGAATGTGGAGAAGGTTTCCGTAGCCGATATCCGCAGTGCGTTCTCGCGACGCATCGACCCGGACCGCACGGTGACGGTCGTCGTGGCCGCGGAAGCGCTCGGCGCGGCAGCCGCAGCGCCGAACTAGACGATGGCGACGCGGCCAGCCTCTCGCGGCCGGGCGAACCGCGTTCGCATCATCGGCGGCACGTGGCGCAGCCGCCAGATCCGCGTTGCGGCGCACGGCGAGCTGCGCCCCACGCCGGACCGCGTGCGCGAGACGTTGTTCAACTGGCTGGGCCAGGATCTCAGCGGCCGCACCTGCCTCGATCTTTATGCGGGCAGCGGCGCGCTTGGCTACGAGGCCGCTTCCCGCCGGGCGGCGCGCGTGGTGATGGTCGAGCGCGATCGCGGCGTGTTCGATGCGCTCGAGCGGACGCGTATCGCGCTCGACGCCACTTCAGTGGAACTTGTCAGAGCGGATGCGCTAGAATTCCTGCGCGGCGACGGAGGCCGATATGACGTCGTGTTTCTCGATCCGCCGTTTCGGGACGCGAACTGGCCGCGCATCCTGGTGGCGCTGCCGGACCGCCTGAACCCCGGCGCGCTGGTCTACGCCGAAAGCGCGACGCCGCTCGAGCCTCCCGCCGGCTGGGAGATACGGAAGAAGAGCCGGGCAGGACAGGTTAGCTATCAACTCCTCCAGCGAGCGCAAAATGAATAACAAGGCGGTATACCCGGGCACCTTCGATCCCATGACGCTTGGTCATGAAGACCTTGTGCGGCGCGCCGCGCGCCTCTTCGACCGCATCATACTTGCCATCGCCGACAGCCGCGCCAAGAAGCCGTTCTTTACCCTCGACGAGCGAGTGGAAATGGCCTCCGAAGTACTGAAGGATGTGCCTAACGTCGAGGTGATCGGTTTCTCGGGGCTGCTGATGAAATTCGTGCAGCAGCACAAGGCGCGCGTGGTGGTGCGGGGCTTGCGCGCGGTTTCGGACTTCGAGTACGAGTTTCAGCTGGCCGGCATGAACCGCGGCCTCTATCCCGATGTCGAAACACTTTTTCTGACGCCGGGCGAGCAGTACATGTTCGTTTCAGCCACGATCGTGCGAGAAATCTCGATACTGGGGGGGGATGTCAGCAAATTTGTCCATCCGCACGTGGCAAAAAGGCTGAAGAGCAAGATCCGGCAACTCGGCGGCCGGTAGAGGGACATACCAGCAATGGCCTTGATGATCACCGACGAATGCATCAATTGCGATGTGTGCGAGCCGGAATGCCCGAACGACGCGATTTCGCAGGGCGTGGAATTCTACGAAATCGATCCGCACAAATGTACCGAATGCGTCGGCCACTTCGACGAGCCGCAATGCCGCAAGGTGTGCCCGGTGGACTGCATACCGCTCGATCCCGAATGGGTCGAGACTGAAGAACAGTTGCACGAAAAATATCTGCGGCTGACGGCGGTCAAGCAGCCCTGAAAAAAGCGCTCAGGGTCAGATTTCAGGTTTGGAATTACGCACGTCACATGCGTTAACGCTGGCAGCGCGGGCAGTAAAAGGTCGAACGCTGTCCCTGGCGGATCGCCGCAATCGGCGTGCTGCAGCGCTGGCAGGGTATGCCGCCGCGGTCGTAGACCAGAAACTGGTTCTGAAACGAACCCGCCATGCCGTCGCTGCCGACGTAGTCACGCAGCGAACTGCCACCGGCACCGATAGCGTGCTGCAGCGTGGCCCGTACTTGTTCCACCAGTATCTGGTAGCGCGCACGCGAGATGCGGTTCGCAGCCTGCCGCGGGTTGATGCCGGCGCGGAACAGCGCTTCGTTGGCGTAGATGTTGCCCACGCCGGCGACGACATGGCCATCCATCAGCACTTGCTTGATGGGCGCGCGCCGACTGCGCGTCATCCGGTACAGCCACGCGGCATCGAAGGACTGATCGAACGGCTCCGGCCCCATCGCGGCGAGCAGCGCGTGACGCAGCGGATCGCCCCGGGTCCACAGCACCAGCCCGAAGCGTCGCGGATCGCGCAGCCGCACCGTGGCGCCGCTTTCCATGACCAGGTCGAAGTGGTCGTGGGGCTCGGGCGGCGTGCCGCGCTCGACCAGCCACAATCGGCCGGACATGCCCAGATGCACGATGAGCGTGCCGGCGTGGCAGGAGAACAGCAGGTACTTGCCGCGTCGGCCCAGCGCGGAGACGGTCTCCCCGGCGATGGTATGCGGAAGATGGCGCGGAACCGGGAGGCGCAGGGCACGATTGCGCACCACCGCCGCGGCGATCTTCCGCCCGACGACAGCCGGGGCCAGTCCGCGGCGCGTGGTTTCGACTTCGGGAAGTTCCGGCATGACAGCGAGCCGCGCCCGTTCTATTGAGCGGTGCCCGGCGGGGAGAGCAGGCGCTGTACCGACTCAGCGGCGAAATGGTAGCGAAGCTTCTCGTCGGGCCGGCCCAGGATCAGCTCCGGACTTTTCTGCAACACGTGCAGCGCCAGCGAGGTCCCGCTGCGCATCGCGACTTCCACGCGCTCCAGCGGCTCGCTGCTCGCGGCATAAGGCTCCGTACGCAGCGCGCTGGCATGCCGCCAGCCGTCGATCCAGCGATTGATATCGTCCTGGCTAAGGTCTCCCGGCGACGGCGAGATCTGCCAGCGGCTGCCGTCGTGCGCGATGGTGAAATCCGGGAACGCCATGCGCACCGGCGTTTCGTCGGAGTCGAACGGCTGCTTCGCGACGAGCTGCGTCGCGCCGGCAGGAAGCGCCGCGCCGTAGCGCAACGCCACCGCGTGCACCATGCCGGCCGTATGCACGTATTGCTCCCGCGTCACGGCGTTCACCGAGCCGAAGTCGAGCTGCGTGCCGTCGATGATGAGACGAACCACGGGTCGGTCCAGACCAAATCGCGCCAGATCCTGCGCCGGTGTGCTGTGCGCAACATTGGCGTCCAGTATTCCCAGCATGCGCTCGATCTGGAAACTGTCTGCCCGAGCGGCGATCGGCTCGGTCAGCCTCCATTTGCCTTGCCGGCGCTGGAGCACGAGCGGCGGATCGCCGCTGCGCTCGAGGCGAACCGTACTCACCTTTGCGACCTGCAGCGTCGTGAGACGATGTTGCGAGCTGACATCGTTGTGCGGCTTGAGCATCACAAATGCAGCGAGGGCTGCCACAGCGACCAGCAGGACACCATTCAGCAGCCAGCCGCGCGTCATGTGCCGCGCGCGGATTTGGAGAGACCAGTCGGGATCGCGGCGTTCATGCGGCCTTGCGACGGCGCCACCACACGATGCCGCCGGTGACAGCGAATGCGAGCGGCAGCCCGAAAAGGAACGTGAAGGCGATGAGATAAAGCGCGGCCTGATCGACATGGAGCGTGCTGTCGAGCGCCGGGCGCGGCTGTACCGCGATCATGCGATCGGCGCCCGTGAGCCAGTTCAGGACGTTCACCCCGAAATCGAGGTTGCCGCCGTTGCCGACGAAGGTATTCGACAGGAACTGACCACCGCCGACGACCACGACGCGCTGCTCGCGATCGCCGACGGTGCGCTCGAACGCCTGCGCCACCGTCAGCGGGCCGGGTATATCGCGTTCCTTGTCGAACGCCACGTTCTGATCGAGCCGGCCCGCTTCCACCCAGCCCCGTTGCGCCACGTCCACCAGCGGCGTGACGCGCCACTGATCCTGATCCGCCGCCACCGCGATGTGACGGGCATGGGGGAAAAGCGTGTTCATCCGGAAATCGAGCGTGATGGGATGGCGGCCATAGTTGGCCGCCGCGCCGATCGCGAATATCGGCGGGCCGCTGCGCGGCTTTACTTCGAAATCGACGATCGTGCCCGGCGTGAGGACCAGCCCGAGCGTCTCGGCGATCGGCTCCAGTCCGCGCACCGGCTCGGGGTCGAGCAGCCATAGCATATTTCCGCCGCGGGCAATGTATTTGCCGATCTTTTCAACCTCGGCCGGGAGGAGATCTGCCTGCGGACTCGCTATCACCAGAGCCGTTGCATTCGCGGGCACTTCCTGGACCACCGCCAGATTGATGCTGTTCAGGCGAAACCCTCTCTGCTGCAGGTGGCGGCCGAAGTCGCCGAGGTCGTGATTCGCGGTGCCGTTCCACTTGCGCTCACCGTGGCCATCGAGCCAGAACACGAGACTGTCCGCGCCCCGCGCAAGGCGCATCAGCACATTGGCGAACTGCTGCTCGCTAAAGTCCTCGACCGGAAGGTGCTCGGTGCGCCTGCGGTATTCGATCACCAGTTCGTTCGGCGTGCGCAGTCCGGCGGCTTCCGCGAGCTTGGGCTGCTCGCGCGGATCCACGAAGCGCAGCGCCATGTCGGGCTTCGCGCGCTGATAGGGCCGCAGCCGCTCTTCCAGGCGCTTGTGCGCGTTCGCACCCGACGAATCCACGGTGATGGCGTAGGCGGTGACCACGAGCGGCCCTTCCATCTGGTTCAGCACCTCAACAGTTGAGGCGGACACCGTGTTCCTTGCGCCGCGGGTGACGTCCCATTCCGCGCGATACTCGCGCGCGACGTAGGCGAGCAGCATGATGAAGGTCGCGAGCAGCGCTACGAATGCGCCGTTCTGCACCAGGAGCCGTACGCGCAGACGCGGTGTTGCTTCCATGGTCAGCCGCGCAGCCGCATGGCATCGAGCCTGCGTATCGCCAGGACGAGAAAACCCGCGATCAGCAGCAGCGAGCACGCTATTGCGTAGGTGTCCACGAGACCACGCCCGAGGGGCTCGAAGTTCTTGATCGGCGTGAAGACCTGCACCAACGCCGCCGGGACGTGCCAGTTGCGTGTCCGCAGGCTGTCGCCGGCCGTTTCTCCGGCGAGCAGCATGCCGAGCAATGCGCCGAACGCGCCGAGCGCCGCGACCACCGGATGCGCGGTGAGGCAGGAGACATAAAGGCTCACCGCCACGAAGCAGGCGGCGAGCAGGAGAATGCCTGCGGTAAGGCTCGCAATCAGTCCGTAGTCGAGTGTGGTATTGGCGGCGAGCGCGAACGGCATCAGGACTGCCAGTCCGGTCACGATTGTCAGAAACGCCATCAGGCCGAAGAACTTGCCCAGCACGATCGCGGTGATGGAAACGGGCGCAGTGGTGAGAAACACCATGGTGTGGTTGCGCCGTTCTTCCGCGATCAGCCGCATCGCCAGCAATGGCACGGCAAAGAGCAGCACGACGGCGAGCGTGCCAAAGGTCGGCACGATGACGAGTTCGGTGACGCCGGGAGGACTGGTCATCTGGCTCAAGCGCGGCTGCAGTTGCAAAAAGTCGTCGATGCGCCGCAGGAAGTTGTAGCCCAACAGGAGCTGCATCACCGTCAACACCACCCACGCCAGCGGGGAGGCGAACAGCAGCTTAAGCTCCTTTGCGGCGATGGTATGGATCATCCTGTCGACACTTCACTGCGCGTGAGACGAACGAACACGTCTTCCAGCCGCGTCCGGGCCGGGCTGAGCTGGTACAGTCCCCAGTGCGAGGAAACGGCGCGTTCCACCAGCTCGTCCGTCGGGTTTGCTCCCGGCGCGCATTGAAGGCGAAACAGCGTGTCGCCCTCCTTTTCCACCGCGGCGACGCCCGGTATACCGGCGAGCTCGCTTTCCGGCGGCGCATTGCGCAATCCGAGCAACAGCGTGCGGCCGCTGTGAAATTTTTCCAGTGCGCTGATGGTGTCGCTGTAAACCAGGTTGCCGTGGTGCAGGATCTGCACCTGGTCGCACACTGCCTCGACTTCAGGGAGTATATGCGTGGACAGGATTACACTGTGTTGGCCGCCCAATTCGCGTATGAGATCGCGGATCTGGCGGATCTGGTTCGGATCGAGTCCCGCGGTCGGTTCGTCCAGTATCACCACGTCCGGCTCGTGGATAATGGCCTGCGCGATGCCGACCCGTTGCTGGTAACCCTTGGAAAGCGAGCCGATCAATTTCCTGCCGGCGTCCGGCAGGCCGCAGCGTGCCTTCACGCGCTCGAGCGCCGCGCCGCGCGCGGCGCGCGGCACGCGGTGAACCCGCGCGGCGAGCAGCAGATACTCGTCCACGTAGAGTTCGCGATAGAGTGGCGGGACTTCGGGCAGATAACCGATCTTCGCCTTCGCCGCTACCGGCCGTTCCAGCAGATCGATGCCGCAGATGCTGATGCCTCCGCTGGAAGGCGCGAGGTTGCCGGTCAACATCTGCATGGTGGTGGTCTTGCCCGCGCCGTTGGGACCCAGAAAACCGAGCACCTCACCGCGCTTCAACTCGATGCTGATATTGTTCACCGCGGTGTGGGCGCCGAACTTGCGCGTCAACCCGCGAGCGCAGAGCGTGGCGCCGTTTGCGTGTTCGGTCATCTTGGCGACGGCGCGTCTTGTGAAGAGCGCAAAATATACCTAATATGTGCCCGTTTATGAAGCAGCACAGCCTGCAGCGCTGATCAACGCAGTCGCCTCGCACGACCCGGAGGCGGCGGTCACATTATGATGAAATCGTGTTTGCCTGCCCTCGTGGTGTGTGCCGCGCTCGCGGCTTGCGCCCAACAGCCTGTTGCGCCGACAGCGGGCGAGGCGCCGAGTCCTCAACCCAAGGCCGCGATCAAGCCGCAACCCAAAGTAACCGCCACGAAGCCGGGGCCGAAGACGCAGCTGCCGCCACACGAGCTGACGGAACAGCTCATGCTCAAGCTGATGCTCGCCGAAGTGGCGGTGCAGCGCGGCCAGCCGCACATCGCGGTGCCGGCATACCTGGAGCTGGCGCGTGAGACGCGCGACCCGCGCGTGACGCAGCGGGCCACCGAAGTCGCGTGGAACGCCCGCTTCATAGACTCGGCGATCGAGGCGGCCGGCCTCTGGCTGCAGGCCGATCCGCAGTCACAGCAGGCGCGGCAGGTGCTGGCGGCGCTGCTGGTGAATCAGGCGCAGCTCGCGAACGCCCTGCCGCACCTCGAAAAATGGCTGCGCGCGGACGAAGCGCGCGTGGGGCAGAGCTTTCTGCAGATCACGGCGCTGCTGGCCCGCCATAAGGACAAGAAAGCGGTGCTCGAGCTGATGCAGGGGCTCGCGAGCTCCTACCGCGAGGTGCCCGAAGCCCGGTTCGCGGTGGCACAGGCGGCCTGGAACGCGGAAAACACGGAAGTCGCATTGAGCGAGGTGCGCGCGGCGCTGCGCCTGCGCCCCGACTGGGAAGTCGCCGCGCTCTTCCAGGCGCAGATCCTCCAGCGCCGATCCGTCGCCGAGGCGCTCGCCTACCTCGCCGGCTACATCAAAGACCATCCGCAAGCCAAGGACGCCCGCCTGAGCTACGCACGGCTGCTGGTGAGCGACCGGAAGCTGCCCGAGGCGCGCAAGCAGTTCGAACTGCTGCTCGCGGAATTCCCGGACAACGCGGAAGTGACGATGGCGGTGGCACTGCTCGCGTTGCAGATGAACGACTACGATGCTGCGGAAGCGCAATTCAAGCGTGCGCTCGAAAAGAATTACAAGGATCCGGATTCGGTACGGCTCTATCTCGGGCAACTGAACGAGGAGCGCAAGCGCTATGACGAAGCGCTGAAGTGGTACGGGGCGGTGAATGTGGGCGAGCAGTACATCAATGCGCAGGCCCGTTACGCCGGCGTGCTCTCCAAGCAGGGCAAGCTTGCCGAGGCGCGCAAGCACCTGCAGCAGATAAACGCGCGCAGTACGGCACAGCGCGTGCAACTCACGCAGGCGGAGGCACAGCTGCTGCGCGAGGCGACCGCCTACCAGGAGGCATTCGATGTCCTGGGACGTGCGCTGGAGAAACTGCCGGACTATCCCGAGTTGCTCTACGACCATGCCATGGCGGCGGAAAAGGTCAACCGGCTCGACATACTGGAATCGAACCTGCGCAAGCTGATCGCGCTGCGCCCCGATCACGCTCACGCGCACAACGCGCTCGGCTACACCCTGGCGGATCGCAACGACCGGCTGGACGAGGCGCGCCAGTTGGTCGAAACGGCGCTCAGGCTGGCGCCAGAAGACCCTTTCATCATGGACAGCATGGGATGGGTGCTGTATCGGCAGGGTCAGATTCCGGAAGCGCTCGACTACCTCAGGCGCGCCCATGCGCTGCGCCCGGATCCGGAAATTGCGGCGCACCTCGGCGAACTGCTGTGGGTCAGCGGGCAGCGCGATGAGGCGCGCAAGCTGTGGGCCACCGTGCAGAAAGAGCATCCCGGCAACGAAGTGCTGCAGAACACTGTCAATCGCTTTCTCAGGACGGACCATCCCGCCGCGCGATGAGCCGGTCGTGGATCGCCGCTCTTGCGCTCGCACTCGCCGTTGCCGCATGCGCAACACCCGGTCTCCCGCCCCGGGCCGTGGAGGCTTTTGATCTTTCCGGGCGGGTGTCCGCGACCAGCCATGACGGCCGCGCCTTCTCCTCGGCTTTGCGCTGGCAGCATCTGCCCGAACGCGACGAAATATGGCTTTTGACGCCCCTCGGCCAGGCGCTCGCGCACATCCTCAGCACCGAGGAAGGCGTCACCGTAACCGGCGCGGACCGCAGGCAATATCAGGGCACCGACGTCGAAGCACTGACACGGCAGGCACTCGGGTGGGAGCTGCCCCTCAGCCGGCTGCAATACTGGGCGCGCGGCGAGCCGGCACCAGGCGCTAACCCGCAGAATGTCGAGCGGGATGCGGCAGGGCGGTATGCGGCATTCGAGCAAAGCGGCTGGCGCATCGCGTTCGAGCACTACCCCGCCGACCAGCACGGGGGGCTGCCGCGCCGCCTGGAACTGCGCCGTGACAGCGGCGCAACCATCCGGCTCATCATCGACACCTGGCGCAGCGACAAGACCGCACCGTGAACGGGTGGCATGAGTTTCCCGCACCGGGAAAACTGAATCTCATGCTGCGGGTCGTAGGCCGGCGTGCGGACGGCTACCACCTGTTGCAGACCGTGATCCGCTTCATCGATTTCGGCGATACCGTGCGACTGCGGGTTCGCGCCGACGGTGTGGTGAAACGGGTCAACGACGTTCCGGGCGTGGATGCGAAAGCCGATCTCACGGTAAGGGCGGCGCGGCTGTTGCGCGAAGCGGCGGCTCATCCTGAAGGCGTCGAAATCGCGCTCGAGAAGCGGCTGCCCCGTGGGGGGGGGCTCGGAGGCGGCAGTTCCGATGCCGCCACTGCGTTGCTCGGGCTCAACCGCTTATGGCGCCTCGATCTCCCGCGCGACCGGCTCATGGCGCTTGCCCTGGAGCTCGGCGCCGACGTGCCAGTATTCGTCTTTGGCGACAGCGCGCTCGCCGAGGGCATCGGCGACGTCCTTTCGCCGATTCGTGTGCCACCAGCCTGGTATGTCGTGCTGACGCCGTCCGTAATGGTCCCCACGGCAGCCGTTTTCGCCGCGCCCGAATTGAAACGGGATTCCAAAACAATTAGAATACAAAGCTTTTCGGTCGATCTGGCGGTCAACGATCTTGAGCCGCTGGTGTGTCAGGCTTACCCTGAGGTGGCGCGGCATCTCCAGTGGTTGCGGCAGTTCGGACCGGCGACGATGACCGGCTCGGGCGCGTGCGTGTTCGCGGCTTTTGGGAGCGAACGCGAGGCACGGGCGGTGCTGGCAAAGCGGCCAGACGGCATGGAAGGATTTGTCGCGCGGGGGCTGGAGCATCATCCGCTGCGCGACATGGCGCGTTGAAACGCGCCGAGCAGCTACCGTTGGGGAGTCGCCAAGCTGGTTAAGGCACCGGATTTTGATTCCGGCATTCGTGGGTTCGAATCCTACCTCCCCAGCCAACTTTGACAGGGCGGTATCCGCCCGGCGATGGGTGCGAGCGTGGCCTTAGACCGTCTGATGGTGTTCACCGGCAATGCGATCCGCGAGCTTGCCGAAAACGTGGTGAGCCACCTCAACATCCATCTCGGACGCGCCAAGGTCGGCCGTTTCAGCGACGGTGAGGTCATGGTCGAGATCCTCGAGAACGTGCGCGGCAAGGACGTGTTCGTGCTGCAGTCGATCTGCGCGCCGACCAACGACAATCTCATGGAACTGCTGGTGATCGTCGATGCGTTGAAGCGTGCCTCGGCCGCCCGGGTGACCGCGGCGATACCGTACATGGGCTATGCGCGGCAGGACCGGCGACCCAGTTCGGCGCGGGTGCCGATCACCGCCAAGGTCGTCGCCAACATGATGACGAGCGCCGGCGTGGACCGTCTGCTGACCATGGATCTGCATTCCGAGCAGATCCAGGGGTTCTTCGACATTCCGGTGGACAACATTTACTCCGGACCCATCATGCTCGGAGACGTGTGGAAGCACGATTATCAGAATCTGGTGGTCGTCTCGCCGGACGTTGGCGGGGTGGTCCGCGCGCGCGCCCTCGCGAAACGCCTCGAGGCCGATCTCGCGATCATCGACAAGCGGCGGCCGCGCCCGAACGTGGCAACGGTGATGAACATCATCGGTGAGGTCGAAGGACGGACCTGCGTCATCGTGGACGATCTCGTGGACACGGCGAACACGCTGTGCGAGGCGGCGCAGGCACTGAAGGACCAGGGCGCCGTGAAAGTGCTCGCTTATTGTACGCATGCGGTGCTGTCGGGCCATGCGGTCGAACGCATCGGGAAGTCCGCGCTGGACGAGCTGGTGGTGACCGACACCATCCCCTTGGGCGAGGAAGCGAAGAAATGCGGGCGGATCCGCGTGCTTTCGGTCGCGAGCCTGCTTGCCGAGACCATGCGCCGCATCAGCGCCGAGGATTCCGTAAGTTCGTTGTTCGTTGAGTAGTGGCAATTCCGGGGTCGGTCTGGTCGCGGACGCCCCGTTACACAGGAGAGCGAGATGAAGATCGAAGTGGTTGCATATCCACGCGCGCAGCAGGGAACGGGTGCGAGCCGCCGCCTGCGCGGGAGTGGGCGCGTGCCGGGCGTCATCTACGGCGCCAGCAGGCCGGCGCTGCCGGTGGAGCTGGATCATCAGGCGCTGTTGCGCCATCTCAAGCTCGAGGCGTTCCACGCCTCGATACTGGACATGACGGTGGACGGCACGAAGGAGCAGGTGCTGCTGCGCGACTTCCAGATGCACCCGTGGAAGCCGATGGTGCTGCACGTGGACTTCCAGCGCATCGACAAGACCAAGAAGATCCACATGTGGGTGCCGCTGCACTTCACCAACGCGGAGGCCTGCCCGGGCGTGAAAACCGGCGGCGGGGTGGTGCAGCACGTGATGAACGAGATCGAGATCCAGTGCCTGCCGGACGATCTTCCCGAGTACATCGAAGTCGACCTGAGCCACCTCGAGCTCGGCCATTCCATCCACGCGGCGGAACTGGCGCTGCCCAAGGGCGTCGAGCCGGTCGCGAAATTGAAGCATGACAACCCTGCCGTGGTGACGGTGCAGTTGCCGAAGGCGATTGTGGTCGAGGAGGAAGCCGCGGCTCCGGTTACCGAGATCATCGGCGAGGTGCCCGCCGAAGGCGAGGCGGCACCGGCTGCCGAGGGCGAGAAGAAGGAGCCCGAAAAGAAGGAAGCCGGCAAGAAGGAATAGCTTCCCGGCCCGCATTCGAGCCCGCCGTTGCCACGCCAAGGCGGGCTTTTCATTTCTACTGTTTCGGAAAGGACCTCATGGATTTTCCGCAAAAGCTGATGACGCGCCGCCTGCTGCTGACGCGTATCGAGAATGCCGATCAGGGCGATTTCTTCAGGATGCGCAGCGCACCGGAAGTGATGCACGCGCTGGGCGCGCTGGAGCGCGATGCGGCCGACGCGCTGTGCCGGACGCTCGCCGAACATTGGACGCAGCACGGATACGGCTGGTGGACCGCACGTGATGCGCGCAGCGGCGCCTTCATGGGCTGCGGCGGCTTGCGCGCGGTGATGCTGGAAGGCGTGCCGGAAACGGAACTCGCCTATGGCTTCCTGCCGCAGTTCTGGGGGCACGGTTATGCCAGCGAACTCGCCCGCGTGGCGGTGGCGCAGGGTTTCGTGCGGCTCGGGGTCGGCGAGATCGTGAGCTACGTGCTGCCAGGAAATCACGGCTCGCGGCGCGTGGTCGAGAAAGCCGGATTTGCCTGCGAGCGGCCTTTCATGCACGCCCGGCGCCAGCACCTGCTGTATCGGCTGAAGGCGTGCGCGTGGTCCACGGCATCGCAGCCGCGTGCGCGGCCCCGCGCCGAGGCGATGTTGCAGACTGCTTAGCGTGAAGCTCGTTGTCGGGCTGGGGAATCCCGGCCGCAAGTACGAGGACACCCGGCACAACGCCGGTTTCTGGTTCGTCGAGCGGTTCGCGGCGCGCCACAACGTCGTATTGCGCAAGGATGCGAAATTCCAGGCGCTGGTGGGACGCCACGAGCCGACCGGAGCCTGGCTGCTGCTGCCGCAGGGCTACATGAACGCGAGCGGCAGGCCGGTGCAGATGCTGGCAGGGTTCTTCAAGATTACCGCCGCCGAAATTCTCGTGGCACACGACGAGCTCGATTTCCCGCCCGGCACGGTCAGGATCAAGCAGGGTGGCGGCGTTGCCGGGCACAACGGACTCAGGGACATCTCGGGACGCCTCGGGACGCACGACTACTGGCGGCTGCGCATCGGGATCGGCCATCCCGGCGCACGCGATCTGGTGACGCACTATCTCCTCAATAGCCATCCGACCAAGGACGAGCGCGGCACGATAGACGACGCCATCGACCGTGCGCTTGATGTCATGCCGCTGGTGCTGGCAGGCGACGTGCAGGGTGCGATGCTCAAGCTGCACACGGCGGAAAAACTCGGGACCGACGATGGAACTTCGTCGGCGAAGACCGCACCCCGCAACGCGGAAGCCGCACCAAAGCAATGACCCTCAGATGCGGCATCGTGGGTCTCCCGAACGTCGGGAAGTCCACGCTGTTCAATGCGCTCACCAAGGCCGGCATCGCGGCCGAAAATTACCCGTTCTGCACCATCGAGCCGAACGTCGGCATCGTGGAGGTGCCCGATCCGCGTCTCGCGCAACTTGCGGTGCTGGCCCGGCCGCAGAAGGTCATTCCCGCCGTCGTTCAGTTCGTCGACATCGCCGGGTTGGTGGCGGGTGCTTCCAAAGGGGAGGGGCTGGGCAATCAGTTCCTCGCGAACATCCGCGAGACCGATGCGATCGCGCACGTGGTGCGCTGCTTCGAGGACGAAAACGTCACGCATGTCGCCGGGAAGATCGATCCGGTCTCGGATATCGAAACCATAGACACGGAACTGGCCCTGGCGGATCTCGCCAGCGTCGAACGCCAGCTTGCCCGGTATGAGAAAGTTGCCCGCGCCGGCGGCGACAAGGAGGCGCAGCGCCTGGTCGCGGTGCTGGACAAATGCATGGCGGCGCTGAGCGAAGGCAAACCGGTTCGCGCGGTCAGTTTCTACGAGGAAGAGAAGGCGATCCTGCGCACGCTGTTCCTGCTGACCGCGAAACCGGTGATGTACGTGGCGAACGTGCGCGAGAACGGTTTCGAAGGCAATCCGCATCTCGACGCGGTTCGCGCGCATGCGGCGCGTGTAGGCGCGCCCGTCGTCGCGGTGTGCGCCGCCATCGAAGCCGAAATCGCCGGCATGCCCGACGAGGACAAGCGCATGTTCCTCGCCGACATGGGCATGGCCGAGCCGGGACTGGATCGCGTGGTGCACACGGGCTACACGCTCCTGGGCCTGCAGACGTTCTTCACCGCCGGGCCGAAGGAAGCGCGCGCCTGGACCATCCATCGCGGTGATACCGCGCCGCAGGCGGCGGGCGTCATCCATACCGATTTCGAGAAAGGCTTCATCCGCGCCGAAGTGATCGCGTTTGAAGACTACATCGCCTGCAAGGGCGAGCAGGGCGCGAAGGAAGCCGGGAGGATGCGGCTGGAAGGCAAGGAATACGTGGTCCGGGACGGCGACGTCATCTATTTCCGCTTCAACGTGTGACCGATCGCTATCGCCGGGAACGCAGCGGCATCAGCGCTCGACCTGCCAGATGACGTCGACGTTCTTTTTGATCGCGCGCTGCAGCAGCTCGATCAGGGGAAAGGCGCGTTGTCGCAAGGAGACCGGCAGATCGCGTTCCTCGCGTGCCGGCTCGGCGCTGCGCTGCGGTGTTTCCTGCGGCGCGCCGACAGCATTCTGCAATCGCTCCAACGCCTTTGGAATATCGGCGCCCAGGATTGCACCGGGCACGTCGCCCGTCTGCCCCATCATCTTCAGCAGCTTCACCGCCACGTCGCCAAACATGATGAGATCGCCTGCGTCGCTACGGAATCGCACCAGCATATCGAGCCTATCAGGGTATAAGAACGTTCATTGGACAGCGTCTCCCGGGCTGAATTCGCAGCCGCGGGTTTTCACGCGCGCGTGGACGCCGCGGGCTTGAGACTGATGGCGACGACGCCGACGAGGACCAGCCCCGCGCCGGCCGCCTGGAGCGGGGTCATGATTTCGTCCAGCCCCAAATAGCCGAGAAAGATCGCCGTGACCGGGCCCAGCGCGCCGATGATCGCAACCTTGTTGGCGCCGACGCGGCGCAGCGCTTCGGCCACCAGAAAACCGGGAATCACGGTACTTACCAGCGCCATCGCGATAGAGAGCCCGTAAACCGCTGCTGGAAGGTCCAGCGCCGATAGCGGTCGCAGCAGAAAGAACTGCAGGATGCAGGCGATGCTTGCCACCGTCATGGCGTAGGCCGTGAAGCGCACCGATCCCACGCGCGAGATCACCTCGCTTCCCGCAACGAGATAAATGGCGTAGCAGGTGGCGGAGGCGAATACCAGGAAGGCGCCCAGCCAGAGGTCGCGCTGCTCGCTCCCTACCGCATGCCAGAACACGAGCAGCAGGCCGAGATAGGTCAGCAGCAGTGCAAACACTTCGCGCGTGGCCGCGCGCTTGCGCAGGAATAGCGCCGAGAGCACCACCACGACCGTGGGGTACACGAACTGCAGCAGGCGCCCGAGCCCCGCGGATATGTACTGCAGCCCCAGGAAATCCAGAAAACTTGCGACGTAATAACTGAGCAGCCCCAAGCCGACGATGGCAGCGATGTCGCGGCGTGCCAGGGGTTGGTCGTTCGCGCGCTGGCTCGACCACAGCGCGGTTGCGACGAAGAACGGAACCGAGAACAGCATCCGTAGCGCGAGCAGCGTGACCGGGTCGACGACGTAGGCGTAAGCGAGCTTGATGAAGATGGGGCGCAGCGAAAAACATATGACTCCCGCGATGGCGAAGAGCAGCCCGACCGCGATGTACCCGGACGGCTTGTCCGGCTGGCTCACCGGCGCCTGCCGCCGCCGAGGAGCGAACCGAGCACACCGCGGATGATCTGGCGCCCCACTTCCGAGCCGATGGCACGGGCGGCGCTGCGGGTCGCCGCCTCCACCGCACCTTCGCGTCTGCCGCCCCGCGGCCCGGTGGAGCCGCTCAGTATGCTGCCCAGCGTCCCGAGTAATCCGCCCCCGGCCTGCTGCTTGCCGCCCTGATCAGCTTTGCCGGGCGCCCCGGTTTCGGCCACGCGCTGGCTCAATTTCTCGTACGCCGATTCGCGGTCCTCGATCCTGTCGTAGACGCCGGCAACCTGCGAGGCGCGCATCAACTCCGCGCGCTCCTGCGCGGTGATCGGACCGATCCGCGTGCCCGGCGGCACGACGAGCGCACGCTCCACCACGGATGGCCGCCCCTTTTCGTCCAGCAGCGACACCAACGCTTCGCCCACGCCTAACTCGGTGATCGCCGAGGCGACATTGAGCTTGGGATTGGCGCGCAGCGTAGTGGCGGCCGACTTGACCGCCTTCTGGTCGCGAGGCGTGAAGGCGCGCAGCGCATGCTGCACGCGGTTACCGAGCTGACCGAGCACGGTGTCCGGAATGTCGAGCGGATTCTGGGTGACGAAGTAAACGCCGACGCCCTTGGATCGGATGAGGCGCACGACCTGCTCGATTTTTTCCAGCAGCGCGGGCGGGGCGTCGTCGAAGAGCAGGTGCGCCTCGTCGAAGAAGAACACGAGCTTCGGTTTCTCGGGGTCGCCCACTTCCGGAAGCTGCTCGAACAGCTCCGCCAGCAGCCACAGCAGAAAGCTTGCGTAGAGCTTGGGCGCGGTCATGAGCTTATCGGCTGCGAGGATGTTGATGATGCCGCGACCCTGGTCGTCAGTCTGGATCAGGTCGGCGATATTCAGCGCCGGCTCCGAGAAAAATTTTTCGGCGCCCTGGTGCTCCAGGGTCAGCAGGCCGCGCTGGATGGCGCCGATCGAGGCAGCGGAGATATTGCCGTACTGCGTGGTGAAGTTGCGCGCGTTCTCTCCGACATGCTGCAGCATGGCGCGCAGGTCCTTGAGGTCGAGCAGCAGCAGCCCATTGTCGTCGGCGATTTTGAACGCAGCCGTGAGCACGCCGGCCTGCGTGTCGTTGAGGTTCAGCATGCGCGAGAGCAGCAGCGGTCCCATCTCCGATATGGTGGCGCGCACCGGGTGACCTTGCGCGCCGTAGGTGTCCCACAGCACGACGGGACAGCCGTCGAATACGAAATCCCTGAGCTTGAGCTGGTCGATGCGCTCCTTGATCTTCCCCTTGGCCTCGCCTTTCTGCGAAAGGCCCGCGAGATCGCCTTTCACGTCTGCCATGAAGACCGGCACGCCGATGCGGCTCAGCCCCTCGGCGATGCGTTGCAGCGTCACCGTCTTGCCTGTGCCGGTAGCGCCCGCGATCAATCCGTGGCGATTCGCCATCTGTGGCAGAAGCTGAATTTCACTCTTCGATTTCGCGACAAGAATGGGGTCCGGCATGGCAGCCTCGAGAGAGCGGTGTGGTAAGATTTGCACAATTTTAGCGGTTATCTGCACCACGAGAGCATCGTATGGCGGGCCATTCGAAATGGGCCAACATCCAGCATCGCAAGGGTCGTCAGGATGCGAAGCGCGGGAAGGTCTTCACGCGCCTGATCAAGGAAATCACGGTGGCAGCGCGACTCGGAGGCGGCGATCCGGGCTCCAATCCGCGCCTGCGCCTCGCGGTGGACAAGGCGTACGACAACAACATGCCGAAGGAGAACGTCGAGCGCGCGATCAAGCGCGGCACCGGCGGGCTCGAAGGCGTGAACTATGAGGAAGTGCGCTACGAGGGCTATGGCATCGGCGGCGCCGCGATAATGGTCGATTGCATGACCGACAACAAGCATCGCACGGTGGCCGACGTGCGGCACGCCTTTACCAAGCACGGCGGCAATCTCGGCACCGACGGCTCGGTTGCGTTTCTTTTCAAGCACTGCGGGCAGATGGTGTTCGCGCCCGGCACCAATGAAGACCGGCTGATGGAGGCCGCGATCGATGCGGGCGCCGAGGACGTCATCACCAGCGAAGACGGCAGCATCGAAGTGATCACCGGGCCGAATGATTTTTCCGAGGTGAGAAGGGCGCTGGAGAAAGCGGGCCTCAAGCCGGATCTCGCGGAAGTGACGATGAAACCGGCGACGGAGAACGTGCTCACGGGAGAGGATGCCGCCCGCATGCAGCGGCTGCTCGACGCGCTGGAGGCGGTGGACGACGTGCAGGAGGTCTATACCAACGCGGTGCTGGATCAGGCGGCATGAGGCTCGCTATGACGGGAGGGCAGCGCACATTCGGATTCTGGGCATAGATCCGGGCTTGCGGGTGACCGGCTTTGGCGTGCTGGACAAGGCGGGACAGCGGCTCGCCTATGTCACCAGCGGCTGC
>Ga0209974_10000197_pt1 | contig 19267 bp, 13 predicted proteins | sample InoplaM3SPM_FD_187592 | JGI IMG/M metagenome (GOLD analysis project Ga0209974, IMG submission 187592) | Arabidopsis thaliana rhizosphere microbial communities from the Joint Genome Institute, USA, that affect carbon cycling - Inoculated... | ecosystem: Host-associated > Plants > Roots >...
GACCGGCCTGAATGGCAGGATCTTTGGCAATGCGACCATGCTTGAAGTCCTCCAACAATCGGCCGGCGACAGCGCTTATAGTGAACTGGGCAGCTACGTTGCCGCAGCCCTCCTGAATTCCGCCGCGGGTAAGACGCCCTTCCTCCGGCAATCCGTGATTCAGAAGATGTGGAACGACCTGTTGAGTACGGGGAGTTTCACGCCGACCCCCGGCGTACGCTGGGGGGTCACCGAGGTGACAAGGTTCCTTCGATCGACGATGCGCTGAGCAAACGCATCGCCACCTGAGCGACGATCACCAGAGGGCTATAGCCGCCTTCCCGCGCTTCCGACGAAGCGTCCTCTATATAATGCCGCATCGCCACCGCGCGTGGCAGACGCTCGGCAGCGTGCGTAACTCGCTTGGACGTCGCGCAGCTATCCTCGGCCGAGCTTCGGCATCGGCTTAGCAAGTCAGGTCTCCGGATCCGTGTCGGACCAGTCGTTGCCGCGATTCGATCCCCCTTCGAGGTCGTCCAGAGGAGCATCGATCTCCACTACGCCTCGCATGAGGTCGTCACGCCCGATGCCTTCTCCGATTTCGACCTGACGATCCAGCGCGCTGGGGGAATTCGTCGCTGGGTCCGCCCAAAAGCGATATTCCATTTCGATAGTACATCGCCTTTCAAGCCGCTCCCGGGCGACCAGGCATTTGCCCTGCTCGAGTGGGGTTTGAACTGGGCGATCGCCGCGCACTGCCATCAGTATCTGATCATCCACTCGGCGGTGGTCGAGCGTGACGGGCGCGCTCTGCTTCTTCCCGCGCCTCCTGGCTCGGGCAAGAGCACGCTTTGCGCAGCTCTTGTTGCGCGGGGGTGGCGACTGCTGTCCGATGAACTGACGATCATTGATCTCGATACAGTAACCATCGTTCCGATACCGCGGCCAATCAGCCTCAAGAATGAATCGATCGATCTGATCCGAGTATTCTGGCCTGAGGCCGTCGTCGGGGAGGTCATTCACGACACGCTGAAGGGATCCGTAGCTCACGTCCGGCCCCCTTCCTCGAACGTCCACCGTTCGACCGAGATTGCGCGACCAGGCTGGATCGTGCTGCCCCGTTTCCAACGCGGCGATTCGCCCACGCTCAGCCCCCTTCCCAAAGCTGCCGCGTTCATGCAATTGATCGATAACGCCTTCAACTACAGCCTGCATGGCAGGTATGGCTTCGAACGACTCACGCGTTTGGTCGACAGCAGTGAATGTCATGAATTCCGATACGGGGGCGACTTGGACGAAGCAGTGCGCAGGTTCGATTGCCTCGCAATCTCTTGACGCCGCGTGACGAACAAGACGTTTTGGTGCGCTCGTTGGTAACGGCGGACGCAGTACCCAACCCGACCCGAATGCGCGCGTGGGAAACTTTGATCCGTCATGCGCGTGAAGCAAAGCTGCTCGGCACGGTCGAGGTCCGGTTGGCAGAGCGCAATCAGCTCGCCGAGGTGCCGCCCGCGGCGCTCGCGCATTTGCGCGCAGGCCGGCTGCTTGCGTCCGCGCAAGATGCCGCCATTCGTCGGGAACTACGCGAAATCGCCGACGCGCTGCAAGGTATCGATACGAAGATCGTCCTGCTCAAGGGAGCGGCGTATCTAGCCGCCGGATTGCCGTGCGCAGCCGGTCGGCTGTTTTCGGACGTCGATATCCTCGTGCCGAAACCTGATCTGCCGCGCGTTGAGGCTTCATTGATGCTGGCCGGCTACGCGACGACACACCACCATCCCTACGATCAGCGGTATTACCGCACGTGGATGCATGAGTTGCCGCCGATGCAGCACGTCAAGCGGGGAACGGTCATCGACGTGCATCACACGATCGTTCCACCAACGTCGGGTACGCGTTTAAACGCGGCTGCTTTGTTTGATGCAGCCATCCAACTGCCGAACACGCCTCCCTACTTTGTGCTCGCCCCCGCCGATATGGTGTTGCACAGCGCAACGCATCTTTTCAACAACGAGGACATGGCGCACGCACTCCGTGACCTCACGGACATCGATCAGCTGCTGCGTCAATTCGCGCAGGATTCACGCTTCTGGACGGCTCTTGCTCAGCGCGCCGGCGAGCTCGACCTGTGGCGTCCGCTCTATTATGCATTGCGATGCGCAAGCGGCGTTCTCGAAACACCCGTACCAAACGACGTGATAATTAGGGCCACCCGGAAAGCACGCGATACCCCTTCCTCGCGGCTCACGCATAGGTTACTGCGGCACGCGCTTCGCCCGTCTGTCATCAATCCGGCGACGCTTTGGGCTCGACGGCTCCTTTACATACGAGGGCACTGGCTGAAAATGCCGCTACCGCTCCTCGCATGGCACCTAACCATCAAGGCGTTCCGGCGTAAGGAAGAGCCTGCGTGACGCAGATCGCCGGTCAACATCGGACTTGCTGAGGCCACGCGTCGAATCAGCGTACCGTTCTGAGCAGTGCTTCGAGGTGTTGCGCCGGCACCGCGTAAGTGATCCCACTCGGTTGCGATAGCGCCGCCTCTTTCGTCCCCTTGACGAAAACCATGTTGACGACACCGAGCACTTCACCAGTGACAGGATCGTAAACGGGGCTGCCACTGTTCCCCGGATATGCCGTCGCGTCGAGCTGGAAAACGGGAAATGCGCCAGTAGCGAGGCGGCGAATGACGGCAGCGTTGAGCTCACTCGCTCGTCCCTGGGGAATCGCGATCGGCGTGATCGCGGCGATCATCCCCCGATGAGTCGCTGGGATGGGTCCCAGAATAGCGCCGATCGGGTAACCCGTCATCAGAATTTCCTGACCTTCGCGCACCACGCTCGATTTGCCAAGCTTGAGCGGAGGCAGTGGCTCGCCGGACAACTTCAACAGCGCCAGGTCGGCATCGGCGTCGACCGCGAGGCGGAACGCTTCGCGGACGGTAGCAGGCTTCGAGCTCGACGCCGGGATCAGGATTGAGAGTGATTCACTCTTCGCTTCATCGAGCGCTGATGGAAGGACGTGCGCATTGGTGACGACGATCGAACCGTCAGCGACGGCGAATCCCGTGCCGCGAAACTGAAATGGAGGCGCGCGGGCACGCGCGTAAGTACCCACACCGACGACCGATAGCTTGACGCGTGCGATCGTGTCCTGCGCATCCGCGGCCCGTGCGCGACCAGTGGTTACAACGAATCCCATTACCAACAGACATGCGCAGGCTGCGATGCCGCGCACGAACCGAACACCGCGCGTGCGACGAATCACTCGCTGGGCAGAGCCAGCTGTGCGGTGATGGCGGAAGGCTCTACGACGGCTGGATCGTAGGGATGGCGTTGCTTGCGGAACAGGCGCATTACGCGCTTCACGTACTCGCGCGTTTCCGGATAGGGCGGTACGCCGCGATAACGATCGACCGCGCCTTCGCCGGCATTATAGGCAGCAGCGGCGAGCATCACGCGACCCTCGTAGTACGCGAGCAGCCAGCGAAGATAGGCGAGGCCGCCGCGGACGTTGTCCCGGACATCGTACGCGTTGCGAACATTGAAGCGCTCGGCAGTCGCAGGAATTAGTTGCATCAGACCCTGCGCGTTCCTGAAGGAGCGGGCGCGCACATTGAAATTCGATTCGACTGAAATGACGGAAAGTGCAAGCCGTGGCTCGATGCCGTAGCGCGGGGCGACCTCGTATACGACATTCGCGATCCTCTGCTGCTCAGGGGAAAGATCGACAAAGGGATCAGGACCAGAATCTTGCTCGGCAACCATCGGTTCCGCGGCAAGCGGTTCGAGCGGCCGCATGCAATCGGGCAGCATTCCGTGCGCCTCAGGCATGCGCTGTCGCGCGGTGCGCGCGTAGTCATGACCCATTTCTGCGGCGAGGTCGAAAAGCGCGCCGGCCACGCCATCGTCATGGGCGACACCGCGGCCGTTCGCATACATCCATCCCAGTCTGAACGCGCCTTCCGCATTCCCGGCCGCTGCCGCTTCGCAGTAGATCGCTGCTGCGATTTGTGGATCCTTGGGCATCCCCTCACCGTGCTCATAAGCGAGCGCGCGTGCGAGCCGTTGTGCCATTGGGACGGGGGCGACAGCCAGTTGAGATTGCGCGATTGACGCGTCCGAAACGGGTGATGGGTCCGTGGCGGCCCAAACCGCGTGCGGGATAAAGAATGCAAGCGCTGCAGCGTGTCTTAAGCCGTGCATGTCTTGGAAAGAGGAATTCGCCCGGTCACACCGCGTTCGCAACTGCGTCGGGCGGCGGACCTTTCAGGCCGGTCAGGTGATTTTCGTACCAAGGCAACGCCTGCGCAAGACCGTCGAGAACATTCCAGCGAGGACTGTAGCCCAGCAACCGCCGCGCCTTGGCGATGTCCGCCTCGGAATGCCGCACGTCCCCCGCACGAAATTCACCGTATCGCGGTGGCAGCATTCGAAGTTCTCGGTGCCGCTTCCCCAATAGGTCGTGAAGCGCGCTGTAGAGCTCATTGAGTGAGGTTCGGGCGCCGTACGCGACGTTGTAAACCTGTCCAATCGCTTCCGGGGCGCCCGACGTCGCCGCCAGCAGATTTGCTTCGACGACATTGTCGATGTAACAGAAGTCGCGGGTTGTCTCTCCGTCGCCGTGGATGACCACGGAGCGCTCTTCGAGCATTGCGGCCACGAAGCGAGGTATTACGGCAGCGTACGCACCGTGCGGGTCCTGACGTGCACCGAACACGTTGAAATAGCGCAGACCGATGGTTCCGACGTCATAACAGCGGCCGAACACGTCCGCGTAGAGTTCGTTCGAAAGTTTTGTCACCGCGTACGGCGACAACGGCGCTCCAATTACGTGCTCGACTTTGGGCAAACCGGGATGGTCGCCATAGGTCGAACTCGATGCCGCATAGACGAAGCGCTCGACACGAGCGTCCCTGGCAGCGACGAGCATGTTGAGGAATCCAGTGGCGTTGGCCGCGTGCGTTCGCAGTGGATCCTCGATCGATCGTGGTACCGAGCCCAGCGCTGCCTCGTGCAGCACGACGGCCACGCCTTCGCATGCTTCGCGACATGCGACCGGATCCGTGATGTCGGCCTCGACGAACGTATGCCGCTGCCACGCAGCGGGGCTCACTGCTTCGCGGACTTCGTCGATGTTAGCGCGGTATCCCGTGGAGAAGTTGTCCAGACCAACGACCTGTTGGTCCAGTTCGAGCAGCGCTCGAACGAGATGGGAGCCAATGAAGCCCGCGCTGCCGGTCACGAGCCAGCGACGCGGCGCGGCGCGCAACCTGGCGCTGGCGTCCTCTAGGGCGCGGCCAACCAAGGCAGTGACGCCGTCAGAGTCGCCAGACGCTTATGCCGCGCGCGCGCAGCGACTCGGCGTCCGACTGACACTTCACGTCGACGAACAGCCCCCCCTGTTCGAGCTTGTCGACGAAATGGTCCACGGGCCGCTCTTTGAATGCTGTGTGCGCAACGGCCAGCACGACGGCATGCGCACGCGGCAACTCGTCCCATGTGTGTAATTCGACGCCGTACTCGCGCACGGCTTCGCTCGCATCCGCAACAGGATCATGCACGCGAACGTCCGCACCATACGAGCGCAGTTCGTTGATGACGTCGATGACGCGCGAATTGCGGAGATCGGGGCAATTTTCTTTGAAGGTGAGCCCCAGTACGCTGATCTTGGAATCCTTGACCGGGAAACCGGCCTGGATCATATGCTTTATCGTCTGCTCGGCGACGTACTTACCCATGCCGTCGTTGATCCGCCGCCCGGCTAGAATCACCTGCGGGTGATAACCGAGCTTGTCCGCCTTGTGTGTCAGATAGTACGGGTCCACGCCAATGCAATGCCCGCCGACCAGACCCGGTCGAAACGGCAGGAAGTTCCACTTTGTTCCAGCGGCATGCAAGACGTCCGTCGTATCGATGCCGATCTTGTGAAAGATCAGTGCAAGCTCGTTCATCAGCGCGATATTCAGGTCGCGCTGGGTATTCTCGATGACCTTTGCTGCTTCCGCTACCTTGATCGACGCGGCGCGATAGACCCCCGCTGCGACGATGCTTTCGTACACACGGGCGACGCGCTCCAGCGTTTCGGGTGAATCGCCGGATACGACTTTCGTGATTCGCGTCAACGTATGCTCGCGATCACCGGGATTGATTCGCTCGGGTGAATAGCCGACGTTAAAGTCGCGCAGCCATTTCATCCCCGAATGACGCTCGACCACGGGAACGCAGATCTCTTCGGTCGCGCCGGGATATACGGTCGACTCGAACACGATGACCGCGCCCCGCTTCAGGTTTTTGCCAACGTACTCACTCGCGGACAGCAACGGCCCGAAATCCGGCTGATGCGCGTCGTCAACGGGTGTTGGAACCGCGACAACGACGAAGTCTGCGCGCTTCAGTTCCGCGGCATCCGTTGTCACCTCGAGCTGATTTGCGGCTAGCAGATCCGTCGCCGACACTTCGCCAGTTGGATCGACGCCACGGCGATACGCAGCGATCTTAGCCTCCGACAAATCGAACCCGATTGTCGGATAGCGCTTACCGAACTCGACGGCGAGTGGAAGTCCAACGTATCCCAACCCGACAACTGCTATCTTGGTCCCCGTCATGTGCAAAGATCCGTCCCCGCCGACAAGAGTCGCCGGCAAACTCCGATGGGAAGCCGTCGGGTCAGAGCGTCGCCTGAAGCTTCTCGGCCTCGATGCGGACCGGCGACTCTTTCTTCAGCTTGCTCAATTCGGTGATTTCCCTGCGAGCGGCCGCCTTGTCGCCCGACTCCGCAAGCGCCTTCGCAAGATGGAGTCGAATCTCGGGCTTTGTCGGCGCGAGCCGTGTGGCGATGCGCAGAAGGTCGACTCCACGTTTTGCCTGGCCATTCCGAGCGAGTGTCCAGCCGAGCGTGTCCAGCACATTGGGGTTGAAGGGAGCAATTTGATGGGCACGCTCCGCATATTCCAGCGCCTTGGGACTCTTCTCTTCCGCCAGGATCCAGGCTAGGTTGTTGAGGGCAACGGAGTTGTTCGCGTCGATCTCCAAGACCCGCTCATACTGCGATTTGGCGGCCGCCATGTTCTTCTTTCGCTGGCTCTGCTCGGCGAGAAACAGCGGAAGCGTGGGATCGTCCGGATGGTCCTTTGACCATTTGGCGGCAAGCGCACTCGCCTCGGCCGATTTGCCCGACGCCTCGAGCATGGAGTAATAGCGAATGGCCAGCGTAGACGTTGGCTGACGTTCCATCGCTATTTTATAAGCGGCGAGTGCTTCGGCGCGTTTTTTTTGCGTGACAAGGAGCTCTGCCTCGAGCACGTAACCGACAACGCTTTTCGGCTGCTCCTTTTGTAAACGGCGTGCTTCAGCGAGCGCGGCATCGACCTTGCCCGAAGCCACGTATGCTTTCGTCAGCACGACGAGGGCCTGTGGCATATCCGGCTTGAGCGCGAGCGCTTTGCGCGCACTGTCGATTGCTCCCGGGTAATCCTTCGTCAGCAGCTGGATGTTTCCGAGTCGAATCCAGACCGTCGGATTTTCACGCTGCACGGTAGCGAGACTTTTGAACGTATCCATCGCCTGATCTCGCTCGCCACTCGCGAGCTGTGCTATACCGAGCGCCTGCAGCAGTTGAGGGTCATTGGGGATCGCCGACAATCCCTCCCGCGCCGCGTTCAGCGTCGCCTTGGAATCGTTGCGTCGCGCCTCGTAGTTGATAATTGCCAGGCGTGCTCGCACCGATGTTGGATTCGTTGACACCGCCTTATCGAGGACAGACTTCACCTGCTCGATCGGGGCACCCGACATGGCAAGCAGTTCAGCTTGGCCCAGAAGCAGTCCCTCGTTCTTCGGATTCTTGGCGATCAAGCGTTCATAGCGAGCGCGAGCGGCCTGCAGATCGCCCTCTTGCAGATCGATCGCTGCCAGCTGTTGCGCGGCCTGCACGGAGTCGGGCTGCAGCTCGAGCGCCTTCTCGAAGCTCGCTCTCGCTTTCTTCGTGTCGCGTTTCGCCAGGTATACGGTCCCCCGAAGCATCGGCACTGCCGAAGCAGCAGTCTGTTTCTTCTCCAGACTGTCGACGGCGGCGAGCGCCTTGTCGTATTCGCGGCGCCTCATGTGCGCATTGAACAGCGCAAGGTCCGCCTGAACCTGCGACTTGTTTTCCGACGCCAGCGACTCCAGATCGCTCATACCCCGTTCGACTTGCCCCGCTGCGAGACGCACTTGTGCGAGACGCACCTGGCTCCCGATATTGCTGTCGTCGAGCGCGTTTGCGCGCTCGTAGGAGCGGGCCGCGAGCGATGCATTGCCCGATGACAGGTAGGCTTCGCCCGCCGTGCGCAACAGAAGAGGGTTATCGGGATAGCGCTGGAGCGCCGGACCCAGGGCTTCGAGCGCCTGGCTGCTGCGACCCGTGCGCAGATACAGCGTCGCGAGAAGGCGTCGGCTCTCCGCATCTTCCGGCACCCTCGCGCTGACAGCGCGTAGCGCCGTCTCAGCTGACCCATAAGAGCCGAGCTGCAAATCGATCATGCCTGACAGCAGCATCGCAGGCAGGTAGTTTGGAGCAACCGCGAGAACCCGCTGTACCGCTTCGCGCGCAGGCGTGTAGTTACCTTTCGTAGTTTCGAACAACGCCTCCGAGTAGCTCGTCCGTATGTCGCGCGGTTGGATCGCCTTCATTTTCGCCAACTGCGCTTCGGCGACATCCTTCTTCTGATTTCGGATGGCGAACGTAAACAACGCGAGCCGCGGCGAGTAGGCTTCGGGATGCGAATTCACCGCTTGTTCGATCGCCTTATGCGCATCGTCTTGCTTGCCCTGCACGACGCTGAGATCGGCGGACAGAAGCAACGCGTCGATATCATTGGGTGAAACGGCGAGGGCGGAGTCGATGTACTTTCGTGCCTCGTCAAGACCGCCCGGCGAACGCGCGGTCAACTGTGCCTCGACCAGCAGCGCACGCACGCTCGTCGGATGGTCTGCGATCGCGGCGTCGACGAATTGTTTGGCGCTCTTGACGTCACCGCGACCGAGCGCGGCGACTGCGAGCGAAACGTTAAGGTCCGCGCGTGCGTTTGGGCTTTCTAGGCGCTTGCCTGCGACTTCCGTCGCCACCTTCTTGAATTCGCGCTGCGCGACGAGAGCCCGTGCGAGCAGGGGGTACGTCTGGTCTTCGGGCGTCGCGAGAGCAATCGCCTTGCGCGCCTCGGCTTCGGCACCGACCGGATCACCGGATTCCAGCAGCGCTGTTCCAAGGAGGATCCGCGCCTCGCGCGAGTCGGGGTCTTTTTGAAGCGCATTCTTCAATTCAATAATTGCAGCCTTGTAATCGGCATTCGCGATGTAGCCCTTGGCCGATTCGACGAAACCCCCTGCGTCCTTGACGGCGCAACCCGCGAGGGCGAGAGCGATGGCACTCACCGCGGCAACGCACTGAATCGCATTTGATAGCTTGCTGGTCATAGTCGTCATCGCAGTGTGGAACGAGGGGTTGGTCATTTCAATCCGAATCGGTGCATCAGGTCGTAAAGCGTCGGACGGCTTACCCCAAGAACATCTGCAGCCTTGCTGAGATTGCCGTTCACCCGTCCGAGCACGCGCAGCACGGCGCTGCGTTCTGCCTGCTCGCGCACCTGGCGCAAGTTGAGCTCGGAACCGTTGGCATCGGTCTCTCCAAGCCCGATGTCGCTGGCGGCGATCCTCGTGCCTTCTGCCATGATAACCGCACGCTTCATCACGTTTTCGAGCTCACGAACGTTACCTGGCCACGCGTATCGATCGATGGCCTCGACCGCGTCCGGCAGCAGCGTCATCGAGCCGCGCCGTTGCTCCTCGGCCATCCTGCGGACGAAACCATGTGCAAGGAGCGCCGCGTCGCCGAGTCGGTCGCGCAAGGGCGGAATCTCGACGACGATTTCTGCAAGACGGTAGTAGAGGTCCTCGCGAAACCTTCCCTGGGCGATTTGGTCCTTGAGGCTCTGATGCGTCGCGCACACGATTCGCAGGTCGACGGGAACCTCCTGCCTGCCGCCGATCCGCTCGATGACGCGCTCCTGCAGAAAACGCAAAAGCTTCGCCTGAAGCGCGATCGGGAGATCGCCGATTTCGTCGAGGAAAAGCGTTCCGCCGTGCGCTGTCTCGATCTTGCCGATTGTCTGCTTTATCGCACCGGTGAACGCGCCCTTCTCATAACCGAAGAGCTCGCTCTCCAGCAGGTTCTCGGGGATGGCTGCACAATTGATGGCCACGAAACGCCCCGCTCGCTTCGTCGATGCGGCGTGTAGCGCCCGCGCGAGCAGCTCCTTGCCGGTACCGGATTCACCGAGAATCAGCACTGTCGCCGACGTCGGAGCGACTTTTTCGATGGTCCGGCAGATCCGCAGCATCGACGGGTCTCGCGTGATGATGCCGGACGGCGCGTTCGTCTCGCGCATAACCTGCAGACGTGCGTTTTCTTCTTGAAGCTCATGCACACGAAACGCGCGGTCTACCGTCCACGCCAGCAGGTCGGGTTCGAAAGGCTTCGGGCAAAAATCGTGCGCACCGAGACCGATGGCTTTGAGTGCATTGGCACGGTCGTTCTGTCCGGTGAGTACGATGATCTTCGTATTCGGGACGAGCGAATGCAGCTCCTCGAGCAGCTTGAGGCCTTCTGTTGGATCGTCGGCCCGTGGCGGCAACCCGAGATCCATCGTCACGACGGCGGGCTCGAAGCGACGAACTTGCGACACCGCCGATTCCCGGTCTGTTGCGACAATCGTTTCGTACTGATCGAACGCCCACTGCAACTGCTTTTGCAGGGCAGGATCGTCTTCGACAATGAGTAGCGGGCGGCGGTTGTCGTTCATGCAACGCGTTCTTCAGCCGCCTGCGGCGAACTCGCCGCCAGCGGCAATTCACCGAGAGGCAATCGCACTTCGACACACGTCCCGGTACCCGGGCTGCTGTCGAAATGCATAGACCCGCCCACGGCAGTTACGTATTGGTGGCTCTCGTAGACGCCGATGCCCATTCCGGCGCGCTTCGTCGTCTGGAACGGCTTGAACAGCCGCTCCCGCATGAACTCGTCGGACATGCCCGCGCCCTGATCCCGGATCCGCAATACGGCGTCTGTACCTTCTCGCCGCAGATCGGCCGTTATCCGCGCACCCGGCGGACTCGCGTCGACCGCATTCTGAACCAAATGCGCAATTACGTGCTCGATCCGATCCTCGTGCCCCGCAACGACCAAAGATTCGCCGGTAGCGACCTCGATGGCGACGCGGGAGTCCGTCTTGACAGTGCATACGCGCCGGACGATCGCCTGCAGGTCGACATGACGACGGTTCTCGATCGGCTCTGTGCCGGTGCGGAGCTGTAGCATCAAGCGATTCATCCGCTCGACGACGTGAGCAACGGTCTCTAGCATGTCCGCCTGGAACTTCGGATTGTCGCGGTGACGCTTCGCGTTCTTCAACATCAGTGACAGCTGCGTCACCAGATTCTTGAGGTCATGGACGACAAACGCGGACATCCGATTGAACGCGTCGAATTTGCGCGCCTCGAGGAGCGCTTCGGACGTACGCACTTGTCCGAGGTAGCTCGATGCCTGTCGGCTTGCCGTCTTCAACAGATCCCTCACCTCCCAATCCACATCGATGGCGGTTCGCGGGGTCGTGAGCACGACGAAGCCGTCCAGTGCGGGCCCGGAGGCGAGTGGAATCACGAGCCACGCGTCGTGAAAAGATGCGAGCCACTCGGGTAGCACGAGCCCCGCATATCCCGTTGGATCTCGTCGGTAGTCTGCCACGCAGACGACCCACGAGGTCCGTTGCAGGAATGCACCAAGCGATCCGTCGACTGGCTCTACTGCATCTGTTTGCGGAACGTTCCAGCGCGCGGTGGACACGAACCCTCGTGTAGCGTCGCGCTCGAATAGCATCCCTGACGGACTTTCCACGAGATCTGCCAGTCCGATGATGCTTCGCACCTGTAGCGTATGAAGTGAGCTTTCAGTAGACAGCGTGCGTGTGAAGCGTAGCCATTCCGCACGATAATCATAGCGGTAGGAGAAGAAGTGCTTGCTGACGAATACCTTGAGCTTCGACCGGAAACGACCGGACGACGCGACGAGCGCCAGAAGCAGGATTGCCGCAAAAGACAACTCGATCTGCAGCGCAACGCCCCATGCACCTCCGAAATACCGAACGTAGTAGCCGGCGCCTGCTGCGGCGAGGAGGAACGCCCCCGAAATCAAAAGTGCCGTCGAGTGGAACAGCGTATCGCGCGACACGTGCAGATCTACCGACCAACCGGTGTTTCGCGCCGTTGCGATCGCGAGCAACGGTATCAGGAGACCATTGGCCAATCCGCGGGCGACCCAGATGTCGACGTCGAGATAGCCGAATAGCATCGCGTCGGCATAGTAAAAAAGGTCCAATCCGAAAACGCCTGTGGCTGCGATGGCGAGCGGCTTGATCGACCAGCGCGTTTGGGGCTGAATGCGACGCCATAATTGCTCGATCAGAGCTAGTCCAAAGATCGCCAGGATGATGCGGAGGAGAAACCCTGCACGGGGACCCAACGGAGCAACGAAATCCCGGAGCGGAGAGCCTTCGCCGAGCAGCGCTGCCGCGGCAAGCACGATTGCGACCCCAACTAACGGCGCAAGCCTCCTGCTTGCTTTGATCGGCTCGTTGCGCCCGCTTGGATAAACCAGATACCGAAGAAAAGCAAACCAGCCGGCGTAACGCACTAGATCTGCGACGCTCGCCACGAACAACGCTTTGGGGTTCGTCGGCGCAGAGCTCAGGGCGAGGCATGCTGCCGCCCACACGGCGGTGGCGCTGAGCATCGCGAGAAGCAGCCGTCCACCCGCACTTTTGCGAGAGCTTCGCGAAACGCGGATGAGCACGATGACATAGCCCGTGAGCGCAAGCCCGTAGCTCCATGCAGTCGCGGTCGCAAATATCGTTGCGTTCACTGAAATGTGCCGAGGCCCGTACGCAAGCGCGCGCTTTCGGCGCCGCCTGACCTTGCCCGGAACACCGTCTGGGGATCGAAGCGGCTAACGCGCGCCTTCTGCGAGGAGAACGACCCGGACCGTCTCCAGAAGGATGACCAGATCAAGCAACAGCGTGTGGTTCTTCACGTAGAACAGGTCGTACTCGAGCTTTCGTACCGACTGTTCAACGGTAGCACCGTAAGAGTACCGCACCTGCGCCCAGCCCGTCAGTCCTGGTTTGACGCTGTGGCGGACAGCGTAGAACGGGATTTGCTCCGTGAGCATGGCCACGAACTCGGGGCGTTCGGGCCGCGGACCGACGAAGCTCATTTCCCCCTTCAGGATATTGAACAACTGTGGCAGTTCGTCGATCCGCGCCCGCCGCAAGAGTCGGCCTACCCGGGTCACCCGAGCGTCATTGACCGATGCCCACGTCGCTTTGCCATCCTTTTCGGCGTCGGGCGCCATGCTGCGCAACTTCAGGACGGTAAAAGTGCAGCCCCGATAGCCCACGCGTTCCTGGCGATATATGACCGGCGAGCCGTTCTCGATCAGGATGAGAAGCGCCGCAAGCATCATCAACGGTGCCGTCAGTACGATGAGCGCGCTCGATATCACCAGATCGAAGGTTCGCTTGATGATTCCACGCAGCGCGTTCTGACGAAAGCCGTGGCCGTAAATCAGCCAGCTGATCTTCAGCGATTCGATCGGAACCTGTCCATGAACACGTTCGAAATAGCCGGCCAGGTCGGTGACCTGCACTCCGCTCAGTCGGCAGTCGAGCAGGCTGCGGAGTGGAAGGACGCCGCCACGCTGCTGCCGGACCGCAACGATTATCTCGTCGATCGCGAGCTGGCGCACCGTGTCCTCGAGCGCAGGGCCTCTCGACAGGATCCGGCTGGAGGCAACCACTGTCTCCTGCGGTTTCTCGAGCGCATAGAAACCCACCAGACGCATGCCGACCCTGATTTCTGCGTTGAATGAAGCCTCGACCAACCGCGCCTCGGGACCCGTGCCGAGCACGAGAATCCGGTGCGGCATGAAATTGCGGACAAGCGGCAGTACGATAGCGTGCCGCACGAAGATCAGTCCGCCCAGCGAAAGAAGGATTGCCGTCCACCACCATCGATCTTCGAGAGCAACCGTCGACGGCATCATCTGGACGATCAGCCATGCGAGCGGGATTCCGATCGCCGGCGCGAGGATTACGCGCAGGAAATACGCCCCGGTCCACTGCGTGTTGCCGGAACGGTAGACACCGAAGGCGCCATTGACGACGACAAGTGTTGCCGCGAAGCAAAGCGACACCAGCGCGACACCGTCCTGTTCGGTCGCCACTCGCCCGTCGAGACTCAATAACAGCAATATGGCGGCGAACAGCCACGACAACTCCACGGCGAGCTGAAACAGGGTCGCTCGCGAGAAGTTTTGTCGTAGCAGTGTGAACAAAGGCCCTCCTAAATCGACACGTCGGGATGAACCAAACTCATATTGATGGCGCGTCGACTATCGGCTCATGCAGAATCGATGCACATGGTGGTGTGTCGAGCAATCAACATGCCACTCGACACAGAATTCACACAGGCGCCCCTTGCGCGCGCCGATACCTCACTGCCTGTCGAGATAGAGCAGCCGAATATTCCCTAAACCGCCGATAACGTAAACATGAAGCCGCCGATCGGCGCGACACCTAACCGATTGTTTAATACAAGGCAACGTGAAACGTCGCCATTCACCGACATGGCGTAAAGGGTGAGAGCCTGGTCGGAAAATCCCATTGATTTAATTGGTTCTAAAGAATTTGTCATCGATGCAAGGAACGGAGTACCTCTTCACGGCACGTGTCGGCCGCGCGCGCGGATCTATCCGTCGCAGGGGGAATCACGCGACGAGCGGCGCTTGCGTGAACTCCGACTTTGTGGCGTAACGCCCGCAGATCGGATCGACGCGTCTCAGAAGCACGAGCGGGTGAGCTGTAAGCTACGCCCACAGCGACATGACCCGCCCGTTAAGCGCATGGTTCGAAAGATGCGCACGAAGCCTTGACACCCGCCTCCTCAAGCAATGCTGCCACGGGCCCGACCGGTCCCCGCTTACAGGTGCCGAAACTCCCAGCACTGGGCTGGGCGACATTCCTAGGGGCGAAGCATTCCTCGGTGCCCTGTGTTCTTGACGCGCGCCCGCTGAAATACACGACAAGCGGCCGCGCGGCGATCGCACTGGCGTTGCGTGAGCTGGGGATCGGTGCGGGCGACTCGGTTCTCGTGCCCACTTATCACTGTCCGACCATGGTTGCGCCGGTGGTTGCAACCGGGGCAACCCCAGTCTTCTTCCCCGTGGACGGGACGGGTGGGCCGCATCTCGATTCGTTGGTGCGCTGCGACCGGACAAAGCTCCGCGCGATGATCGCCGCTCACTATTTCGGAGTTCCGCAGCCGATGGCGAAACTACGGTCGTTTTGCGACGAACGCGGGATCTCGCTTATCGAAGACTGTGCTCACGCATTATTTGGCGTTTCGGACGATCGCCCGGTCGGACAATGGGGCGATTTCGCCGTCGCAAGCCTGACAAAGTTCTTGCCGGTGATGGATGGTGGCTGCCTGATTTCGAAGCGCCCACTTGCGAGCCCTTCGTTGGCGATATCGATGACCGACCAGATCAAGAGCTTCGCGAATGCAGCGGAGATCGGCGCGCGCCACGGTAGGCTGCCAGGTCTCAACGGGATTGTGTCGGCAGCGACACGGGCGGCGCGCTCGATGCGCATATCGCCAGTCAAATTTCCGCCGAGCCGCGACGGTATTCCGTCGACCGACACCAACAAATGGCTTTCCGACTTTAGTCCCCCGTCGTCTGTGAACCGTTCGGCTTCGTGGTGGACGCAATGGACGGTCAGGCACGCGCATCGCGCCCGCATCGTGGATTTGCGACGGCGCAACTATCTCGCGCTCGCCAGTCTCGTGCACGACATCGAGGGCGTGCGTCCACTGATACCGTTGCTCCCGGAGAACGCCGTTCCTTATGTGTTTCCACTATTCGTGGATGCGCCGGAGACGATCTATCAGCATGCGCGCGCTTCGGGGATGCCCCTATTCCGCTGGGATGAACTCTGGCCAACCTGTCCGACCATACCGGGAGACCATGGCCTCACGTGGGCATCGCATGTGTTCCAAATCGGGTGCCATCAAGATCTGCGACCGATTGATCTGCAGCACATCGCCGAGGTGATCCGAACGCTTGTTTCAGACGGCGGGAGAGATCCGAAAGAACAGCCTTTCCACGTCAGGCCGACTGCGAGGGATCCGCGCCTCGGTCGCGCCTGAGGCGCTGGTGTATCCCGCAGACCAGCGGATTGCGATACACGTTGAGGTGATAAAGCATCCGAACATCATCGGTCCAGCGACGATGCCACTCCATCACTTTGCCGAAGAATTCGATCCGTCGTATCTGGCCGCCGTCAAATAACGACTGGAAATACAGATGTCGCAACAGCGTCGCGGGCGAAAGGCTTGCGGACGCCGCGTCGTACGCAGTCTTCAGGACGACCAAAATGCCGTCGTCCTCGATGCAAAGGTCGGTTGCGACGACGTGTCCCTGGATAACGAGACGGTAGATTCGACCCTTACCCGCGCCACAGAAAATCTCGAACACGTTTCTGTAGAAAACACCCTGTGCGTTGTCGACCGACACCGCCGTCCCCGTACCAAGCTTCCAACCACTACCTTCGAGACGACCATAGTCAGCGATAGCTTCCGCGACGCGGGCCGAGTCGTCCACCACATCAAGTTGAAATGACACCTTGTCCTGCGCGAGACGCGCAAACTGACGCTTGACGTTCGTGCGCAAGTTCTTGCTGCGCGACGCCCAATAAGCGACGAACGGCGTTTGCGGGATCACGCGTGCGGTTTCGATGTAATCCAGCGAACGAACGCAGCTCGCATCCGGTGAGCGCGGCAACAGTTCCGGATCCTGTTGCGTAAGCGCACCGACCAACGCAATGCCGGGAAGGGAAGGAAGGAGCCGTCGCAATGCTTCTTGCACTCGCCCGGAACGATCATGAACGAAGGCACCGAGCGGCAGCTGCGAAGGCTGGAATGTCTCCCAGAGACCGGGTGACCGCGTGGTGAGAATCGCCATAGCCGCAGGACTCTCGTCCGAGCCGTAGGTCGCGAACCATTCGCGTCCCGTGCCGAAAGCCTGCAAAGCGGGGGCAATGAAATCTGCCTTCATGAACGGCGGGTAGCCGCCGGCTACGACCACGCGATCCCAGGTCGAAGCACGCTTCGCGAAGTCGGTAGAGGGGGCGAGGCGCCAGCGCAGGTCGACGCTACAGGTGCTTCCAGTCATGGGCGTGAAGCGGTCTCAGGGGATGCGGAATGCGAAAACGCGAGCGATTATCACATCGCTTATGAATGCCCTCGTTCGCATCTCGCCGATGTCGGAGAGCGTACCAAACTGCCGATCCGTCATAATCGAAGTCACAAACGGTCGTCGTCGTTTTTCCCCCGGACCTGCAAAACCGATATGCGCGAAGCAACACTGCTGTTCGAACTGGTGAGCGTCGCGGCCGCGCGCTCTACCGAGGGTACTGCCCTATGCGCAGGACGCGAAATCCTTAACTATGGTGCGATGGCGCTGCGGATGGAGGCTTTCGCGGCTGGTGCACTCACTCTCGGGCTCGAGCGATCGGACCGCGTAGCCGTTTACCTCGACAAGCGACCGGAAACGGTCGTCGCGGCATTCGGCAGTTCCGCTGCAGGGGCTGCGTTCGTACCCGTCAATCCCGTTCTCAAACCCGACCAGGTCGCCCATATTCTGCGGGACTGCAACGCGCGCGTCCTTGTCACTTCGGAGGAGCGCCTGGCGCCGCTACTCTCGTTGTTGGCCGAGTGTCCAGACTTGCGACACGTCATCGTGGCAGGATCGCCATTCAACGCGACCAGTCACGGCCACGTCGCGATTCATGCCTGGAACGACTTCGCCGATCTTCCGCCGCGCCCGGGTCATCGCGCCATCGACACCGACGTCGCGGCCATCCTCTATACATCGGGCAGCACTGGCAAGCCGAAGGGCGTCGTGCTCTCTCACCGAAACATGGTGGCCGGCGCAAAGAGCGTCGCAACCTATCTCGACAACCGCGAAGACGATGTACTACTGGCAGTGTTGCCGCTGTCGTTCGATGCCGGCTTCAGTCAGCTCACCACGGCGTTCCATGCGGGAGCGCGCGTCGTCCTCCTGAACTACCTGTTGCCGCGCGACGTCGTCAATGCACTCGTTCGGGAGCGGGTCACGGGAATCACGGCCGTCCCGCCACTGTACATTCAGTTGTGCCAGGTCGAGTGGCCTCAGTCCATCAGCGGGCATTTACGGTACTTCGCCAATACGGGTGGGCGCATGCCGCAGCAGACCTTGCGCGCGCTGAGAAGCCGCGTACCCGACGCCAAACCGTATCTCATGTACGGTCTCACGGAGGCGTTCCGCTCGACTTATCTTCCGCCGGAAGAGGTCGATCGCCGCCCCGACTCGATCGGCAAGGCGATCCCCAACGCAGAAATACTCGTCTTGCGTGAAGATGGAACACCCTGTGGCCCCAACGAGCCGGGCGAACTCGTGCACAGAGGTGCGCTGGTTGGCCTAGGTTATTGGAACGACGCCGGAAAGACCGCCGAACGTTATCGCGCGCTCCCTGGCCGACAATCGGGCCTCGTCCTGCCGGAGATTGCCGTGTTTTCCGGTGACACGGTGCGGATGGACGACGAGGGCTTTATTTATTTTGTCGGACGTCACGATGAAATGATCAAGACGTCCGGGTATCGCGTGAGCCCGACCGAAATCGAGGAAGTGTTTTACGACGCTGGCGACGTCGCTGAAGTCGCGGCGTTCGGTGTTCCGCATCCATTGCTCGGGCAGGCGATCGTCGCCGTAGTGACGGCTAAACAAGCTGCGCTGCTCAGCGAAGCTTCGCTCGCTGCGTCGTGCCGGAATCGTTTGCCGGCCTACATGCTGCCTGCCGTCATCGACATACGAACGGGTCCGCTACCTCGTAATGCGAATGGAAAAATCGACCGCAGAAGCCTGGCCAGCGAATTTCAGCATCGTTTTGACGTGATCGCCGGCAGCGTTAGCGAACGGACGGTCTCGTCATGACGGCTTTAGCCACTGTCGCACGCGGACGGTTTGGCTTGCGCGGCAAGCATCGGTTCATCCAAGCCGAACTCGGTCGCATTGCTGCAGAGCTGGGCGCGGAGCAGGCGTGGCGGGAGGGATTCGCGCGCCTGGGATCGGACGTCGTTCATGCAGTGGCAGGCGAATTCTCGGT
>Ga0209974_10000198_pt1 | contig 19218 bp, 21 predicted proteins | sample InoplaM3SPM_FD_187592 | JGI IMG/M metagenome (GOLD analysis project Ga0209974, IMG submission 187592) | Arabidopsis thaliana rhizosphere microbial communities from the Joint Genome Institute, USA, that affect carbon cycling - Inoculated... | ecosystem: Host-associated > Plants > Roots >...
AGGTTCTGCGGATTGACGTAGTACACAACCTGGCTGGTGCCCCATTTATGGCCCACCGTCGCGTACCCGCCGAGATCGGCTTTCATGGTGAGCACAGCGACGCCGCATACGGCTGCCACCACGAGGCGACGCACTGCGGAATTGTTGCGAATGTAGATGGTTGCCATCGCTCACCGCCCCTCACGCGCCATGCGGCGGATGTCGTCGAGCCGCAGGCTGCTGCCGGCTACGACGTTCTGCGAATTGAGCTTGAGGATGCCCTGGCCTCGCAAATGCGGCGCAAAGTTGGCGGAGTCGGTGCGATCGAGGAAGAACACGCCGCGCTCGCCGACCGGCCGCCCGGCATGACCGTGACGATGCATACCTGTCGCGGCAACTTCAAGAGCGCCTGGGTAGCAGAGGGCGGTTACGAGGTCGTTGCGGAAGCCATGTTCTCGACGAGCGTCGACGGCTTCTTCATGGAATTCGACTCGGAGCGTGCCGGCGGCTTCGAGCCGCTGCGTCTGTTGCCTGGGGGCAAGACCGTCGTGCTCGGCCTGGTCACGACGAAGTACGGTGAGCTCGAAGATGCGGACCTGCTTCGGCGGCGGATCGACGCCGCCGCCCGCTATGTGCCGCTCGAGCGGCTGTGCCTGTCGCCCCAGTGCGGCTTCTCGAGCACGCACCACGGCAACGCCCTGTCGGAGGACGAGCAGTGGCGGAAACTCGAGCTCGTGGTCGAGGTCGCGCGGTCGGTCTGGGGACAGGAATGAGCGCGCCTGCGTCGCGCGATGTTGCGCGTGGCTCAACGCCGGCGGTGAGACCCCGCGCCATCCGTCGTCTCCAGCCGGTCGAAGTCGCGCAAGATCTTCATCAGGGACGTGAGCCTCGAACGCCCGAGCTGCCGCTCGATCTGTCCGTAGCGCTTCTCTGCCTCGACGCTGACGGTCTCGAATCGTCGCAACCCCGCCGGGGACAGCGAGAGATGCAGGCGCCGTTGATCAGACCGCGAGCGTGTCCGTCGCACCAGCGCGGCGCGTTCGAGCCGCGTGAGGATGCCTGTCAGGCTCGCCGGCTGGATCCAGGCCACCCGCGACAGGTCGCGGAACTCGAGCTCGCCGTATTCCTGCAGCACGCGGATGACACGCCACTGCTGCTCGGTGAGCCCGTGCGCATTGAGCAGCGGCCGGAAGTAGCTCATCGTGAGCTCGCGGGCGCGCAGCAGCGCCATTGGCAGGGACTGGTCGAACTTCCGCACGGCCGGCCCTGCGCGTCAACCCGGCGGCGCGGCGGGATTCCCGGCGACGCCCGCCTTGAAGCGCTCGGCGAGTGCGGTGGTCGCCCGCGCGAGCAGCGTCGTATCGACGCCGACCGCGACAAAGCCGCAGCCCGCGGCGAGGTATCCGCGCGCCAGCGCTTCGTCGCTCGAGAGGATGCCAGCCGCCTTCCCGGCGGCGGTGATCGCCGCAATGGCACGATCGAGCGCCTCGCGAACCACGGGATGCGCGGGCTCACCTCTATACCCCAGCGATGCGGCCAGGTCGGCCGGCCCGAGGAAGACACCGTCGACGCCCTCGACGCGAGTGATCTCGTCCAGGTGAGATAGCGCGGCTGCGGATTCCGCCTGGACGATGACGCAGATCTCGGCGTCCGCGCGCTGCAGATAGTCGGCGCGCCTGTTCCAGCGCGAAGCACGGGCAAGCGCGCTGCCCACACCGCGAACGCCGTCCGGCGGGTAGCGCGTCGCCCGGACGACCGCGCGCGCCTGCTCGGCGCTTTCGACGAGCGGCACCACCAGCGTCTGCGCCCCGATGTCGAGCAGCTGTTTCAGGTGTGCGGGGTCACCGTGCGCGGCACGAACCACGGCGTGCACCGGATACGACGCGACGGCCTGCAACTGCGAAAGCAGCGTACGGATGGTGTTTGGGCCGTGCTCGGCGTCGAGCGCCAGCCAGTCGAAACCCGCGCCCGCACAGATCTCCGCGCAATAGGGATCGGCGAGCCCGAGCCACAGCCCGATCTGGACCCGGCGCGCGGCGAGCGACTGCTTGAAACCGTTGACGGGTGTGTTCATGGCCACCTTCAGGCAAAGCGGAGCAAGATGGAGCCGAGCGGGCCGAAGTCGGCGCGGAAGTCGTCGCCGGAGCGGGCGGGAATGGGGCGGATGAATGAGCCCGCGAGGACGACATGGCCGCGCTCGAGCGCCCGCCCGTACGTCGCGAGCTTGTTCGCGAGCCAGGCGACGCCGTTTGCCGGGTGATCGAGCACCGCCGCGGACACGCCCGATTCCTCGATCACGCCGTTGCGGTAGCAGAGCGCGGCAATCCAGCGCAGATCCACCTCCGACGGAGCGATCCTGTGGCCACCGACCACGACGCCTGCGTTCGCCGCGTTGTCCGAGATCGTGTCGGTCACGCGCCTGGGCGCTCCGGTCGCGGGGTCGATCTGCTGGATGCGCGCATCGATGATCTCGATCGCGGGCGTTATGTACTCGGTAGCTGCAAGCACGTTGGTAAGAGTGCAGCGCGGGCCCTGGAGCCTCCGCCGCAACACGAAGGCAAGCTCGACCTCGACGCGCGGGACGATGAAATGTCCGGCAGGCAGCGTGCTGCCGGGCTCGAAGAACATGTCGTCGAGCAGGTCTCCGAAGTCGGGCTCGTCGATCTGCGAGGACATCTGCATCGCGCGCGAGGTCAGACCCACCTTGTGGCCGCGCAGCGGGTTGCCGCGGGCGATCTTCATCGACACCCATTCGTGCTGCACGGCGTAGGCGTCCTCGATCGTCATCGCCGGGTGCTCGATGGAGAGCTGCCGGATCTGCAACCGATGCCGCTCTGCGTCGTCGATCCGCACCGCGCACTCGCGCGCCTGCTCGTCCGAAAGCACGCGCGTCGTCGTCACCATCACCCCTGCTCTCGGCGGAAGCGCGCGTGGACGTTGTTGTGCTTCCAGGTGCCCGCCTCGTCGAACTCGTAGAGCTCCAGCGACAACGCGAGATAGCGACGGGCGTAAAGCTCCGCAAAATGCGTCTTCATCATCTCGAAGAGCGCGTCTCCGGTCCGCTGCCGGATCTCGCGCGCGCGCCCGGCGCCGAGCTTGAACGTCGCGTGCACGAACGCGTAGTCCTCGGCGCCGTCCGCCATGCGCCAGTGGGTAAGCTCGATAGCCCGGGAGCGTATGCCGCCGATCGGATACACCTGCTGCGCGATCAAGGCCTCGTTCGCCTTGCGGAGCAGCCCCGGGATGTCGGCCTCGGCAGCAATGTTGTGCGTGTACTCGACGATGAAATGCGCCATGTGCGTAGCTCCGCAGCGGCCCGGTCAGGGCAGCGGGAAAATCGCGTTCAGCTGCCCGGTCCCGGAGCTCGGGAAGTAGTCGGTCAGGATCTCGACCTCCTTGTCGTAACGGTCCCAGCCCAGCATGCCCAGCAGCATGACGGTGTCGTGCATGCCGCCCTCGCCGTGGCAGAGCTGCGCGTACTCGGGCAGCATCGCCGTAAAGGTCCGGAAATCACCCCGGCGCCAGAGATCCACGACGCACAGATCGACCTGGCGGTAGAACTCACGGCTGATCTGGAAGATCGATTCCTCGGGCGAGCCGTCGTCGTTGAACCGGTGTGACAGCGAGCCGCTCGCGAACACCGCCACGGTAGCGTCCGACTGCGCGATCGCCTCGCCCAGCGCGGCGCCGAACCGCCGGCTCGTGTCGAGGTCGTGCCATGCGCACCAGGCGGCTACCGAGACGACGCGGAAGTGCCGGTCGGCGTTCATGTAACGCATCGGAACGAGCGTCCCGTACTCGAGCTCGAGGCTCGCCATCTCGTGCGCACGGGTCCGGATGCCCTGCGCGTTGGCGGCGCTCGCGACAAGGCGACCGAGCGCCGGGTTGCCCGGGTAGTCGTAGGCCATGTCGCGGATGAAGTGCGGCAGCTCGTTGCTCGTGTAGACGCCCTTGAATCGCTCGCCGCAGTTGACGTGATAGCCGGCGTTCACCAGCCAGTGCGAGTCGAGCACGACGATCGAGTCCACACCGAGCGCCCGGCATCGGCGCGAGATCTCGCGATGCCCCTCGATAGCCGCCTCGCGGCAGCCCTTGTGCGGACCGTCGAGCTCCGAGAGGTACATCGAAGGCACGTGAGTGATCTTGGCAGCGAACGCTAATCGTCCCATGCAAGCCTCCCGGGTCAGGCCGTGGCCCCGGCCACTTCTTCGGTGATGAACCCGACCAGCCGGCCGACGCCTTCAATCTCGGTCACGACCTCGTCGCCTGGGTTGACGTTGACCACGCCCTCGGGCGTCCCGGTCAGGATCACGTCTCCCGCGTCCAGTGTCATGAAGGAGCTCAGGTACTCGATCAACCGATCCACGCTCAGGATCATGTCATGCGTGTTGCCGCGCTGGGTCACCTGACCATTCACGGTCGTGCGCAGCTCGAGGTTCGCCGGGTCGCCGATGTCGTCGGCGTCGATCAGCCAGGGGCCAAGCAGCGTCGCGCCATCGCGGTTCTTTACACGCAGGTTCGGGCGGTAATAGTTCTCGAGATAGTCGCGCACGGCATAATCGTTGGCGACCGTGTAGCCCGCGACGTGCGCGAGCGCCGCGTTCGCCGGCACGTTCCGGGTCGTCCGCCCGATCACCACGGCGAGCTCGCACTCGTAGTGCATGAAGTTGACGCCCGCCGGACGCGGTGTGCGCGAGCGGTGGCCTGCGACCGAGTTCGGCCCCTTGAGGAACACCAGCGGTTCCTGCTGCGGTACGAATTCGAGCTCGCGGGCGTGCGCGGCGTAATTGAGTCCGACGGCGAAGATCGTCCGTGGCTCGACCGGCGGCAGCCACACGACTTCGTCGTCGGCGACGGACCGGCCGTCGTCGAGCCGCAGGCCGGAGCCGTCGGCGGTGGCCATGTGTCGATCGCCGCGGAACATCACGCGAGCCCGCTTCATCGGCGTGTTTCCGCGACCAGCCCGTCCTCTGGAACGAGCTGATTGACGAGCCGCCCGATCCCGTCGATCTCGACCGCCATCTCGTCGCCGGCGCGCGCCAGTGGCGGGTTCTCGGGCACACCGACCGCGAGCAGGTCCCCGGCGCGCAGCGTCATGAACTCCGTGACCTCGGCGATCAGGCTCGCCACGTCGCGGTGCAGGTGCGCGGTCGTGTTCTGCATGCGGAGCGCGCCGTTGACGAAGGCACGGATGCCGAGCGCCCCCGGTGCGGGCAACGCGTCGCGCGGGATCACCCAGGGCCCGACCGGACAGAAACCGTCGCGGCACTTGGCGCGGAGCGGAGGCCGGAAAAGTCCGGCGCCGGGGAGGGTGACGTCGTTGACGATGGTGTAGCCCGCGATCACCTCGGCAGCGCGTTCGCGCGACATCCGCGTCGCGTCCCGTCCGATGATCACGCCCAGCGTCGCACCGATTTCGACCGCCTCGACGTCGGCGGGCAGCGGCACCGGGCACCGGTGGGGGAGCCAGGTGTTGCGCGGCTTTATGTACAGCACCGGCGCGCGCGGCGCGGCGTTGTGCGGCGGACCATGGAATGCAGGCTCGAGCAGCTCGCGCACCCCGCGAAAGTTGAGCGCGGCACCGTAGACGCAGCCGATCGCAGGAATGTCCCAGTCGAGCTCGGAGGCGTCGACGCGCCGGCCATCAATGATTACCGCGTTCTCCGCCGGATCGATGCGGGCCTCGAACGGTTGCGGGCGGTCGCGCAACGCGAGCAGGGCGGAGACGGTGCGCGACGTCGCCATGGCGTCCTCGAAAAAACGTTTACATGTTAACATCCGGGCGCCCCCGGGCAACCAGCCGCGGGCCACCGTGCCGCGACGCCCGGCCGTCGCGTCGGCGACGACGTGGAGCATCGCGACGATGAGCACCGCAACCCGCCCCGATTCCGCGCTGCAGGCCAACCTCGCCCGCCTCGACCCGCTGCTCGATCGGCTGCGTGCCGACGGGATTGGACATCTTATCGACGGCGTGAGCGCTCCCGCCTCGGATGGCGCGGAGTTCGCGGACCACACCCCGGTCGACGGATCGATGATCTGCCAGGTGGCACGCGGAAGCGCGGCCGACGTGGATCGCGCCGCGCGGGCGGCGCAGAAGGCTTTCGCCGACTGGCGCGACTTCCCGGCGACGCGGCGCCGCGACCTGCTGCACGCGATCGCCGACGGTGTCGAGCGCCGCGCGGACGATATCGCCGTGCTCGAGAGCTGGGACAGCGGGCAGCCGATCCGCTTCATGTCGAAGGCGGCGCTCCGCGGCGCGGAGAATTTCCGCTTTTATGCCGATCGCGCCGAATCGGCGCGCGACGGGCTCGCGCTGCCGACCGATACTCATCTGAACTACACGGCACGGACGCCGATCGGCCCGGTCGGCGTGATCACGCCGTGGAACACGCCCTTTATGCTGTCGACCTGGAAAATTGCACCGGCGCTCGCGGCGGGCTGTACCGTGGTGCACAAGCCTGCCGAGTGGAGCCCGGTCACGGCGCAGCTGCTCGCCGGGATTGCCCTCGAGGCGGGTCTTCCCCCGGGGGTGCTCAACGTCGTGCACGGGTTCGGCGAGGAGGCCGGTCGAGCGCTGACGGAACACGAGTCGATACGCGCGATCGCGTTCGTCGGCGAATCGGCCACGGGTGCGGCGATCATGCGCCAGGGATCGGCGACGCTGAAGCGCGTGCACTTCGAGCTCGGCGGCAAGAATCCGGTGATCGTCTTCGAGGACGCGGATCTGGAGCGAGCGCTCGATGCGGTGATCTTCATGATCTACAGCCTGAACGGCGAGCGGTGCACGTCGTCGAGCCGCTTGCTCGTCCAGGCCTCGATCGCCGAGGAGTTCATCGAGAAGCTGACGGCGCGGGTCCGCCGGCTGCGGGTCGGGCATCCGCTCGATCCGCGGACCGAGGTCGGGCCGCTGATCCACGAGCGGCATCGCGAGAAGGTGCTGTCGTATGTCGAGATCGCGCGCGGCGAGGGTGCACACATCGCCGCAGGCGGCGCCGCCGCGGACGGACCGGGCGGTGGTCACTACGTCGCCCCGACGCTCCTCACGCATGCCCGGTCCGGGATGCGCGTCGCCCAGGAGGAAATCTTCGGCCCCGTGCTGACTGCGATCCCGTTTGCCGACGAGCAGGACGCCGTGTCGATCGCGAACGACGTGCGCTACGGGCTCGCGGCGTATCTGTGGACCCGCGACGTCGGTCGGGCCCTTCGGGTATCCGAGCGGCTGGAGACCGGGATGATCTGGGTGAACTCAGAGAACGTTCGCCACCTGCCGACGCCGTTCGGCGGCGCGAAGGCGAGCGGCATCGGTCGCGACGGCGGCGACTACTCGTTCGACTTCTACATGGAGACCAAGAACGTCGCGCTCGCGACGGGCGCGCACGCCATTCCGCGTCTCGGCGGCGTCTGAGCCGCTGCCACCCGAAGAGCAGTCTACTGTCGCAGGTGACGGAGTGGCTGGGGCAGTGGCAAGAAGTACACGGACAGTATCGAACGCGGCGGCGGCGCGTCCGGCAGGCCGTAATGGCGCACTTCGCGCGCGGGCGCGTACGTGCCGAACAGGCGATCCCACAGGACCAGGATGCCGCCGAAATTGACTGCATCGTTCGACGACTCCACGTCGTGATGCATACGGTGATTGGCCGGTGTGTTGAACACTCGGTCGAGGACCCCGAGCGAACCGATCATCTCGGTGTGAACCCACGCCTGGTAATGAATGCTGAGGATCTGCAGGCCGACCACGAGCAGCGGCGGCATGCCGAGCGCGATGCAGGGCAGGTAGAACGCGGGGGCAATGAGCTGATTGACGAAGGAGACGCGGTACGCCGTGGCGACCGTATAGCCCGATGAGCTGTGATGAACCGCGTGGTACGCCGCCCACAGCGGCGAAAAGCGGTGAGCGCAGCGATGCTCCCAGTAGTAGCAGAGATCCCCGACTAGCACGGCGAGCAGCAGCGTGGCGGCATTCATCGGCGTGCGCCAGGGTACCAACTCGCTCGCGGTGGCATAGATGGCCCCCCACCAACCCCCGGCGAGCACGGAAACGACGATATTGGGGGGCAGTGTGCTCAGGCTCATGGCCATCTCCCGCAGTGCGGGTCGCGTCAACCGTCCGCGGCGCTTCATCCAGACGAGCTCTTCGACGGCGAGTACCGCGCCGGCGGCCATGCTGAGACCGATCGCAACGCTCATGATCACGCGCCAGTCGAACGTCATGCCAGGGCTTCGTCCTGGGCCAGGTCTGCCTGCGTCACGGGAGCGCCGAGCTGCGGCAGGTGCGTCCACGAATCCCGCGCGCGGTGCCGCGCGTTGTACTCGCAGAACGACTCGAGGCGCCCGTGAGTGTCGAGCACGTGATGGCAGCAGGCCGACACGCGGTCCTGATCGTACGTGAAGCGGTCCATGAACGGCTTGATTACTATGCCGAACACGTCTCGGGGCCTTACGAGCCTTCGGCCCGCGCTGGCGGCGAGGCCCCGCAGCCAGCTGGTTCGCCGGCTGCCGATGATGCCGCGCATCTGCTGCTTGTCGAGGACGGTCTTGTACGCGACGTCGTTCATGACGGCGTCGACATCGATGTGCCGCGCGATGTTGGCAAAGATCCCGAACCGTCTGGCAAACAGCGTAACCCAGCCGCAGTTGGGGTGACTGCAGGGAATGGGCAGGAAGTCGCCGTCGCGGGTGCCACCGTCGAGCCCGAGCACCACGCCCTTGATGACGTCGGACAGCGTGATGCGGTCCAGGGCATCGAGCTCCAGCTGATATCGTCCGGAGAAGAAGGCCGGCAACATGGCCACGAGACGCACGTTCTTGTGCCGCACGCCCTGCCGGACGACCCATGCTATCTCGCGCTCGCTCACACCGCGGACCAGCGTCATGGTGAGCTGCATGGGAATGCCGAGCCGGTCGAGCCGCTGCAACAGCCGCGTGCGGACGCGCTCGGGGTTTGCCTGCCGAAGCGCCTTGTTGGTGGACGCAGCGTGCCCGTCGAACTGCAGCAGCACGAGTACCTTGTCGCGGAACGGCAGCAGCCGTTCGGCGGCACCGGGCTTCGCGAGCTCGATGCCGTTGGTCGCGATATAGACCTTGGAGATCCGCGGCTCGGCGTGCAGGTAGGCCAGCATCTCCCAGAACTGCGGATGAATCGTCGGCTCGCCGCCGATCAGCTGTACCGAGTCGAGCGAGCCCTTCTGTGCGAGCAGGTCACCGATATGCCTGCGGAAGGATTCAATCGACAGGACCCGGTCGCCCTTCGAATCGGCGTAGCACACGCGGCAAGCGAGGTTGCATGCATCGGTGACTTCCACGAGCACCGTGCACGTCTTGTTGGATCGCTGGTCGCTCGAGTCGTGTGTCCAGTCGCCGGTCGGCACGGGACCGCAGGAGGTGCCGGGTCCGCAGCAGCCGTCGCCGGCGAAAGCCGGCGTCTGCACAATGTCCCGTGCCGCGTAGCGCCGTCCCCATTGGTCCTTGTTTGACAGCCGATAGTAGCGGGCATCGTTCTCGAGCAGCGCGCAGCTGAGACCGTGGGTGTCGCAGACCTTCCTGATGAATACCTTGCCGCCATCGACGTACACGGCGGCCTGGACGTGCGCGAGGCAGTCCGGGCACAGGCTGAGGGTCGTCTTGAGCAGAGTCGCACCGGATGGCAGCTCGAAACGGCGCGAAGCATCGGCTTCCTCGAGCGCCTGCAGCGGACGACCGAGCTCGCGAAGGCGGTCCTCAAACGACGGCCGCAGAGGAGACTCGATGCGCACCGGGATCCGGATGCCCTTACGCATAGGCCAACGCTCCACTGAGAATCGAAGTGCAAACTCCATAAAGAGCGCGACGCACCCGCGGGAACCGGTCTGCGTGCTCGCGCACCAGCCGGCCCAACTGCCGCGAGGAGAAGTCGAGATTGGCACGCCGCTCGGCGCAGGCGTGCAGGGCCAGGACGTGTCCCGCCTGGCGGGCCGGCAACAGGTGCCGAACGACGTCCCGCGTGTAGCTCACGTGCCGCAGCTCGTCCCGGAGCACCGCGGCAACCGCTTTCTCCGGATACGGACAGACAGCGTGCGCACAAGCGTCGACGTGAAACTCCAGCGAGCGTGCAATGCGCTTCTCCAGGAAGTGCAGGTGCCCGAAGAAATGTGCGAGCTTCAGCCTCCGCGCATCGGCATCATCCGACGCGGACATCGCGAACGTCGCGCTCGTGTGGCTGCGGATGACCTCGTTATACACATCGGGGAGCGGCAATTCGAGCACCGGCTGATCGAGTTTCTGAATCGCCCTGCAATACAGCGAGATGTGCCGGTCCTCCTCCGCCATGTGCCGCCGCATCAGCTGCTCGATCTGCACATCGGTCGCCGCGGCAAGCGGGAAGTAGTCGTTGACGCGATGCGGATAGCGCTCGCCGTTCATGTACAGGTTGAGTACCAGGCCGTGCAGCAGCGGGTCGGCGACTATGTCCCGATGCAGCCGCCGCTTGACGGTGTCGACTAGCCGGCCAGGATGAAGCACGCGCCCAGCACCAGCCCGGCAAAGACGAACAGTCCCAGGAACACGATCGCCAGAGCGAGGAGGATCTTGTTGACCACTTTGAGCATGCTCATGCGGCGCGCCTCGCTGCGAGCTTCCACCTTTCCCAATGATCGGGTTGCCGCACCGAACGTGCGACGAGCGCGGTCAAGCCCGCGACGATCATCGCGAGGCTCATGATCTGGTAGGCGGACAGATCGCCGTACGCCTTCGGTGTCTCGCGGAGGTACTCGGTGAAGAACCTGAATACCCCGTAGCTGGCGAGGTAGAGCGCGAAGAGCCGGCCGAAGAGCACCTGTCGACGCCACAGGGCGATCAGCAGAAAGCCCATCGCCCAGTGAAACACCATCTCGTAAAGCGGTGCGGGGTGACGCGGTATGCCGTCGGAGTATGTAATGGCCCACGGGCCGTCGTACGGCAGCCCGCGGCAGCAGCCCACGAGCAGGCACCCGATGCGCCCTAACCCGATCGAGAAGGGCAGGACGATGGCAAAGCGGTCGTTCGGCGGAATGTCGTAGCGCAGCAAGGGCTTGGCCGCTTCGGCACCGAGAAAGCCGAACAGCAACGCGCCCGCGATTGACCGGCCGGACTCGAGCAGCGAGGTCCAGCCGTGGAACTCGCGCAAGGGCCAGAGGGCGTCGCCCAGGACCACCGCGAGCTTTGCGCCGATCACGGCGCATACCGCAGTGATGATCTGCATCGCGTAGTAGCGCCGCTTGTCACGCGGGTCCTCGAAGTGCTTGGTGACCGGGAACGCAAGAACGAGCCCGATTCCGAGGATCACCATCGCGGCGTAGGCCAAGTGCAGGTCGAATGCCGCGTTCAAATCCACAGCCAGACCGCAATGAAGACCGCGAGCGCGGCATACGCCGTGAGGTGCACTCGCCGTTCACTGCGCGCGATGGCTCGGTGGAAGCCGAGCTCGTCGAGCACGGTCAGCGGGACAAAGACTGCGAGACTCACTACCGCGAGCGAGTGTCGGGCCGAGAATGCGCCGGCCAGAAAGGCAAGCAGCGCGACGGCCGAGGTGTAATGGATGATGCGCTCCAGTCCGGGCACCTTGCGTGCCCGCTCGTGCATCCACGCATCGACGGCGACCAGACCGAGATAGGGAATCGCTCCCAGCCCGAGCCAAATGATGCGCGCAGAGGCCGTCATCGCGCAGCCGTTTCGTCCACCTTCGGAGCCCCCGTCGTGACGCCGCGGCGCCTACTCTACCCGGTTGCCGGCCGGCTGGCTCCGCCGCTCAGTGCTGTACACCCGTCCGGTCCGCCGCAGGCGCGGAGGCGGTGGCCGTCTGCGCCGGTGCCGCGGACGACGTGGCCGTGGCACTTGCCTCCTCCTGGATGAGCTTGTCCAGCACGCGGCGGAAATGCGACAGCGGCGCGTCGGCGATGATCGCGAGCATCTGGAAGCTCGGATCCTCATCGAGCGTCACCTGCTGGCGCTCGATGATCGCCTTGTCCTCCATGAACCCTTCGATGAGGCTCAGGTGCAGCGAGCGCGAGACGTTCGCGTCGTTGCCCTCGAAGTCGTTGAGATAGGCCCAGAAGAAGTGGGTCGTACGGCGCGTCTCGGGCGTCATGAACTGGCAATTGCGGTACTGCCGCGCACCCTCGAGATTGCCCTTCTCGGCGCCCTGACCAGCCGGCGCGAACATCGTCTCCATGTAGAAGATGGCCGGGACGTGCATGTTCGCGATGTTGCGCCGGTCGACCTTGTCGGTCTTGTTGGGAATGACCTTGCGATGGAACGGCGGTGGTTCGCTCCCCATGTGCCAGCGCTCGACGCGGAAGCCGCGTGGCAGCCGCTCGATCGCGACCGGCTTGGTCACGAACGCGTATTCCTCCGATCCGCCGAGCGTCTTCGTGTGCACGAACGCGAGGTGCCCGAAGTCGCTCAGGTTGTCCATGATCAGGAGGTAGTTCGCGTCGTAGTGGATGTAGTCGGGGATGCCCTTCCACGCCGGGTCGCTGAGATAGGGGAAGTCGACGATCTCCGCGGGATCGGCCTTCGCCGGGTCACCCATCCATATCCAGACGAGGTGATTGCGCTCAACGATCGGGTAGCTCCGCACGCGTAGCTTCGGGGGGATCATGTCCTGGCCGGGGATCTGCGTGCAGCGGCCCGTCGCGTCGTAGCGGATCCCGTGATACATGCAGCGCACGCTGTCGCCTTCGCGGCGGCCCTTTGATAGCAGCGCGCCGCGATGCGGGCAGCGGTCATGCAGCGCAACGACCTGACCGCTTTCGCCGCGATAGAGCAGGACGTGATCCTCGAGCAGCGTGCGGGCGAGCATTCGCCCGTCGATCAGCTCGTGGTCCCAGGCGGCGACATACCAGCAGTTTCGTAGGAACACTGACCTGACTCCCGACGAGATATGGCTCAAGTACTAGGCCCACCCACGCCCCCAAGTCAAGGCTCCCGTGTCATTTGGTGGCGGGCTGGCTCCCGGGTCGACATCGGCAACCAGGTTGACGAACTTGCCAGGGTAGTCGACGTACAGCGCATGCCGGAGCCACGGTCGCCGGCCGAAAAAAATCGTCAACCACGTTGACGAATTATCCGGCACCTGTACCCGAACGAGGGTCACGGCGTGCACGACCCCAGGAACCGCCAGGAGCTTACAGTCCCAGGTCCGAGAGGCTCGGATGCTCGTCCGGGCGGCGCCCGAGCGGCCAGCGGTACTTTCGTTCGCGCTCGGCGATCGGGAGGTCGTTGATGCTCGCGATGCGCCGGCGCATGTAGCCGAGCGGATCGAACTCCCAGTTCTCGTTGCCGTACGAGCGGAACCAGTTCCCCGAATCGTCGTGCCATTCGTACGCAAAGCGCACGGCGATGCGGTTGTCGTGAAACGCCCACAGCTCCTTGATGAGCCGGTAGTCGAGCTCCTTGCTCCACTTGCGGATGAGGAACTGCTCGATGGTCTCGCGCCCCGCGAGGAACTCCGCGCGATTCCGCCAGACACTGTCACGCGTGTACGCCATCGCCACGCGCTGCGGCTCGCGCGTGTTCCACGCGTCCTCGGCCATACGCACCTTCTGCGTCGCCGACTCGGCGTCGAACGGAGGAAGGGGCGGTCGCGGCGGTTCGGTGTTAGACATGCTGGCCAACTTCAGCTCTCCCCGAGATACCGCCTCGCCACCCCACATGAGAGCTCGATCAGCATCGGCGTGAGCTCGCGTGCGGTCTCGGTCTCGTGCCGCGTGTGCACCCACCCGAGATAGGTGAAGCCGCGCGCGGTGTAGAAGAGCGGCAACAGCGATTCGTCCGCCTCGGACAGCTCCCGCCCGGTCCGGTAGCCCGCGATGGTCGCGCGCTCGACCGCCTCGAAGTACGGCTGACCGATGTGGAAGTAGAGCGTGGTCGCGATCTCGAACAGGTGCCAGCCGTAGCCGGCGTCGTCGAAATCGATGAGTCGTACCCGCGACCCGTCGACCATCAGGTTCTCCGGCGCGAAGTCGGCGTGGATCAGGCCGTAGTTGTGCGGGGTGCGCTCGAGACCGGACAGATCGGCGCAAACGCGGTCGCGGGCGCGGATCATGAGCGCGCGCTCGGGCTCGGAGAGCGCGGCCAGCTCCCAGAAGCGGCCCCACAGCGGCTGCTCGCCGACCAGGCCCTCTACGTCCCAGGCCTGCCGTGTGAACCCCGGCGGCGGGCGCCATCGCGACGACTGATTGTGCAGTCGGGCCGCAAGCACGCCAATCGTGTGGAAAGTCCCCGCAAGCGTCTCGACGTCGCCCTCGACACCGCCCTCGACGCTGCCGAGCTGCCGCCCGTCAATCCAGCCGAAAAGATCGACCTGTCGCGGCTCGGGGATATCGGGATGTGAGACGACGTCGAACAGATGACCGCGTCGCGTCGGTATCAGCTCGGGGACGTCGAAGCCATCGGCGCATAGCGCCTGCATCCATTGCAGCTCGGAGCGCAGCTCCGCATCGCTGTGATAGCCGGCGCGGTGCACTCTGATGGCGTACCGTCGACCGTCGTTGGCTGCGACACGAAAGACTGCGTTCTCGCGATATTTGAGCAGCGTGAGCTCGCGTGCCTCGAGACCCCACGATTCGAGCGCCGCGCGGGCGAGCGTCGCGACCCGCTCGCCCTGCTTCACCGGTGTCAGCTCATAGAAGCCCGCCATTGCGACGTCACACCCCGTGCAGAGCGTCGTCGAGAGCGGCCAGCAGAAAGTCTGCGTTCTCTTTCGAGAACGGCATCGGCGGTCGGATCTTGAGCACGTTGTCGTGCACGCCGATCCGGCTGATCAGCACGCCGCGCTCGCGCATCGCGTTCACGACACGCTTCGTCTCGTCGGGAGCAGGCGTCCGGGTGCGCCGGTCCTTCACGAGCTCAGCGCCGAAGAAGAGTCCGCGCCCGCGCACGTCGCCGATCAGGTCGTGCTTCCCCTTCAGGCGTTCGAGGCCGGCAAGCGCGTATTCACCCACTACGCGTGCGTTCTCCTGCAGCTGCTCCTTTTCGAGGACATCGAGCACCGCGCTGGCCGCGGCGCTGGAGACCGGATTACCGCCGAAAGTATTGAAGTACATCACCTTGCCCGCGAACTCGGTCGCAAGCTCTGCACGCGCCACGACGCCGGACACCGGGTGTCCGTTGGCCATCGGCTTGCCGAGCGTGACCACGTCGGGCACCACGCCGTAGCGTTGGTAGCCCCACATGGTCTCGCCGGTCCGGCCGAAGCCGGGCTGGACCTCGTCCGCGATATAGATCCCGCCCGCGCGGCGCACGATGGCGACCGCCTTCGCGAGGAACTCCGGTGACAGCTCCGGTAGACCCTCGCTCGAGAAGATGGTATCGACCAGCATCGCCGCGACGCCTTGGCCGCTCGCGTGGAGCGACTCGCACGCGCTCTCGATCGACTGCAGCCAGGCGTCCGGCAGCAGCGTTCCACCGGCGTCGCGGGAATCGCGGTACGAATCGGGCGCTGGCACCGCGCGGATGTGCGGCCCGAGCCCTTCAGGCGGCGGGAACACGGTGCTGATCTGCGCCACGGCCGTCGTATTGCCATGATAGGCGTAACTCGTGCAGATGATGCCGCGATGCCCCGTGCACACCGTTGCCATGCGGAGCGCGATCTCGTTGGCCTCGCTGCCCGTGCAGGCGAGAAACGCCATCGAGAGCTCGCGATCGAAGGTGGCGGTCAGCCTCTCGGCGTAGCGGACGATGCCCTCGTGCAGGTAGCGCGTGTGGGTATTGAGCATGGCGGCCTGGCGCGAGATTGCCTCGACGACGTGCGGGTGGCAGTGCCCGACGTGGGGCACGTTGTTATAGGCGTCGAGATAGCGGCGGCCATCGGCGTCGTAGAGCCACACGCCTTCGCCACGCACCAGGTGCAGCGGCTTGTCGTAGAAAAGCGGCGAGCCGCGCCCGAGAACGCGGTACCGGCGCTTGAGCAACTCGTCCGTCGTCGACATCGAGACCGGCCCGCTATTTCTGGGCAGATCCGGACAGCTCCTTGACGCCCGGCATTTCCTCGAGGAACACGGGGCTCTCGGGCAGCGTCGAACCGCCATCGATGCAGATGGTCTGACCGGTCACGTAGCGCGCCTCATCGCTCGCGAGGTAGAGCATGGCGTAGGCGATGTCCTCGGGCGCGCCGATGTAGCCCAGCGGTATGTATTTCGCCATCTGCGCCATGCCGGCTTCGTCGGCGAGCAGTTCCATCGCCGCCGTCCGGATGTAGCCCGGTTCCACGCCGTTCGCGGTGATGCCGTCGCGCGCCACTTCCAGCGCGACGGTGCGGATGAATGCGTTGATACCGCCCTTGGACGCGGCGTAGTAGGAGGTGCCGGGCATTGCGACGCGCGGGCCCGTGACGGACGAAGTGAACAGCAGCCGCCCCCATTTCTGGCGGCGGAAATGCGGTATGCACGCCGCGGACAGGCGGAAGCACGCCTTCAGGTTGATGGCCAGCACGGTCTCCATGTCCGTCTCGGAATAGCCTTCGACGGGACCACCGAGAAACGATGCGGCGTTGTGCACCATGATGTCGATGCGGCCGAAGGCCGCAAGGGTAGCGGCGACCGCGCGCTCGATATCCTTCAGCTCGCCCACGTCTGCAACGCAGAGCTCCGCTTTGCCGCCGGCGCGCGTGATTTCCTCCACGGCCGACCGCCCGTGTTTTTCCGTGCGTGTCGCGATCAGGACCTGCGCGCCCTCTGCGGCGAAGACGCGGGCGATACCGCGGCCGATGCCCTGGCCGCCGCCCGTGATGATTGCGGCCTTGCCCTCGAGCCTGCCGGCGGCCATGGCTCAGACCGCCTGCAGCGCGCGAACGCGCCGCGTCTGCGCCAGTATCGCCGGCAGAATCAGCGCGGCGCTCGCGAGAAAGAGTGCACCACCAAGCAGGTTGACGTTCATGTAGATGCCCTCCTGGATGACGCTCGCCGCGAGGCTTGGGCCCACGGCGAGCCCGAGCATCTGCATCGCGACCGCATAGACGACCACGCGGCCGTGCCGATCGAAGCTCGCCATCGCGCCGAGCAGGTATGGGTGGGTAAAGTTCCAGGCGAGATTGTAGATGCTGACCGCGACCAGGTACGTGGTCGCACTAAACCGGCCGACGAGAAAGTAGAGCGTTGCGGCGCCGCCGACGATACCGATGGTGAGCGGCACCGCGCGTCCGTAGCGACCCGCGGTCACCACGGCGCCGAGAGCGCCGGCGATACCCGCGAACTGCGAGACTGTGAGGCCATTCGCGACCTGCTGCTCCGCCAGGCCGCCCGCAATCCCGATCAGGAACAGGTAGGCCCAGACCACGCCTTGGGCGAGGAAGTACGCGAACATCGCCGCGAGGGCGAGCCCCTTCGCCGAGCCCGGAAGATCGACCGCGTCCTTCTCCACCTGTACGGTGTTCTCTCCCGACACCGGAAAGTACCTGAGCCACGGCAGCGTGATCAGCGGGAACAGCGCGAAGAACCACAGCACGCCCGCAAATCCCGCGACCCTATACGCCGTCGGCATCGCAAGCAGGGCGAAGGCGCCGTACGTCAGCACCCACATGATCAGGTAGCCGAAATTGCGGTCGGGGCGACGAGTGATACCAATGGCGGCGAACGACAGCGAGATCAGACCGCCGGCGCCGACACCCGCGGCGAAACGCATGGCCGCGAACGCCTCGACGTCGCGGACCAGCGTGCACGCGAGGTTGGCGACGACGATTATCGCGAGCGACCATGCCACGACTCGACGCCAGTTGAAGCGGTGCGCGGCAAAGGTCATCGCGACCGTGGTCGCCGCGATCCCGAACATCTCGGCGGAGGCCACATGCCCGGCCGCGCGGTCGTCGAACCCCAGGTACTGCACCATGCCCTGCACGAAGCCGGGCTGCACGATGAAGACCTCGGGACCGACGACCCCGAGCAGGATTGCGCTGACGAGCGTCTGCGATTCGCTGGCCTCGCCGGCGCGCGCAGTCCCCGTGGCGTCCATGCGGTCCCCGTTATTCGAAGTTGTAGCGGAAGCTGACTCCGGCCCAGAGCGGCTTGCCGTAGGCCTGCTGGTTGAAGCCGAAGGTGCCGGTGAAGTCGAACGTATAGACGAGATATTCCTCTTCCGTGATGTTGTCGACGAACGCGGCGATCTCCCAGGGCGAGCTGTCGTTTGCATAGGACAGCCGCAGGTTGGCAACCGTGTAGCCGTCCTCGAACGACACCGGGACGTTCTGGATGTCGTAGTAGATGTCGTCCTGATAGGTGACCGTTCCCTGGATCGCGAACTGGCCCCCGAGCATCGGCCACTCGTAGCGCACCGAGGCGTTCGCGGCGAGGTCGGGTGCTGCGACCATCTCGCGGTCGCGCACCGGGCCAGACGGGTCCGACGTCGCCGGGATGTCCTTCGCCTTGGCATCGAGTATGGACAGGCCGACACCGATGTCCCAGCCGTCCGCGGGCGTGGTCTGCAGCTCGATCTCGCCGCCCGTCACCTCGGCGTCGGCGTTGAAGATGACCTGGTTCAGGAGCTCGAAGCGGAAGGTCTGGAAGTCCTCGTAGTCGTAATAGAACGCGGCAGCATTGAGGCGCGTGCGTCCGCCGCCCCAGGTCGACTTGAGGCCCACCTCGTAGCTCGTCAGCGTCTCCTCGCCGAACGGAATCGTCGCGGCCGTGTTGGTGGCGAAGATCCCGTTCTGGTCCAGGAAGCCGACATTGAACCCCGCCGACTTGGTGCCGCGCGAGATCGAGCCGTACAGCAGCACGTCGTCGTTCGGCTTGAAGTCGAGCTCGACCTTGCCACTCACCGAATCGTCGTCATGCTCCGCGAGGCCGCCGACGGTGGATTCGTCGAAGTCGAACGCGACATTGGTCGGCAAGCCGACGACGTCAGTGAAGAACCCGGACGTATCCACGTTCAGGTAGTCGAGATCCTTCTCCTCGGTCGCGTAACGCAGCCCGGCGATGAAGGTGAAGCGGTCGGACAGGTCGAACTCGACCTGGCCGAACCCGGCCAGGGACTCGCTGTTCTGCTCGTAGACGGCGTCGAAGAACACGAATTCGAGGTTGGTCAGGTCGAGGAGGTAGTGACCGTCGACCTGGTTATCGAAGTAGAAGGCGCCGGCGAGCCAGCGGAACGCGTCGCTGCCGCCGGCCGCGCGCAGCTCCTGCGTGAAAGTCTTCGTTTCCGCGCCGAAAGTCGGCTGGATCAGCGGGAAGGGGCTCGCCTCGGTGTCCTCGGACTGCAGGCGCTCGACCTTCTGGAAGGCCGTGATCGAGG
>Ga0209974_10000199_pt1 | contig 19165 bp, 11 predicted proteins | sample InoplaM3SPM_FD_187592 | JGI IMG/M metagenome (GOLD analysis project Ga0209974, IMG submission 187592) | Arabidopsis thaliana rhizosphere microbial communities from the Joint Genome Institute, USA, that affect carbon cycling - Inoculated... | ecosystem: Host-associated > Plants > Roots >...
TCACGTTCTAGAGCTTTCACTTCTCGTCCTCGGCCGCCGGGAATACGCTTCCCGGCGGCCTTTTTCTTTGGATCGAAGGAGAACCGGGAAGAGATGAAGCGGATCGGGATGGTGGCGCTTCTCGCGGTCGTCGCCGCGACAGGTTGTCGCGCGCGCCCGGCCGGCGGAACCGGCGAGTCCGCCCGGCCGTCCTCTTCCCGGCCCGACGTCCTCCTCGTCACGATCGATACGCTTCGCGCCGACTCTCTCGGTTTCGCCGGGAACCGGCGCGTCGAGACCCCGGCGCTCGACCGGCTCGCGGCCCGAGGCGTGGTATTCACCAACGCGCACGCGCACAACGTCGTCACCCTGCCGTCGCACGCCAACATCCTCAGCGGGCTGCTTCCGTACCAGCACGGGATCCGCGACAACACGGGATTCCGGCTCGACCCGTCGATTCCGACCCTCGCCACGCTTCTGAAGGAGAAGGGCTACGCCACCGCCGCGTTCGTGGGCGCGTTCCCCCTCGATTCGCGGTTCGGGCTCGCTCGGGGTTTCGACGTCTATGACGACCGCTATCCCCGCGGGAAGACGCCGCTCGACTTCGAGATGCCCGAGCGGCCGGCGACGGAGGTCGTCGCCGCCGCGATCTCGTGGTGGAACGAAAAGCGCTCCTCGCCGCGGTTCCTCTGGGTCCACCTCTACGATCCGCACGCGCCGTACCGCCCGCCGGCGCCCTTTGCCGAGCGATACCGGTCGAACGAATACCTGGGCGAGGTCGCCGCGACCGACGCGGCGCTCGCGCCTCTCCTCGATCCGATCGCCTCGGAGAAGGCGTCTCCCGCCCTCGTCGTCGTCACCTCCGACCACGGCGAGGCACTCGGCGACCACGGAGAAGAGACGCACGGTCTCTTCGCCTACGAGGCGACGCTGCACGTCCCGCTCGTCGTCTATTTCGCCGGGAGAGTCGCTCCCGGCTCGAGCCGGGAGTTCGCGCGACACGTCGACATCGCGCCGACGGTGCTCGAGGCCGCGGGTATCGCGAAGCCAGCCGCTCTCACGGGCGCGTCGCTCCTGGCGCCTTCGAAAACCGCGAGGGAAACGTACTTCGAGGCCTTCTCCACCGCGTTGAACCGCGGCTGGGCCCCTCTTCGCGGACGAATCGCGGACGGCGCGAAGTACGTGGACCTGCCGGTCCCGGAGCTCTACGATCTCGCGGCCGACCCGGGCGAGAGCCGCAACCTCGCCGTGGTGCGACCCGATCTCCTCCGCCGGCTCGCGCGATCCATGCCGGCCGAGTCCGCGCTCGGCCGCGCGGCCCGGCCCGACGCGTCCTCCGAGGAGGTGGCGCGGCTCCGCAGTCTCGGGTACCTCTCCGGCAGCAGCGCGGTCAAGGAGCGGTACACGGCGGCGGACGATCCGAAGAACCTGATCGCGATCGACAAGCGGCTCCACGAGTCGGTGGATCTCTACCAGCGCGGCAAGCTGGCGGAGTCGATCCGCGTCGCGCGCTCGGTCGTGCTGGAACGGCCGGGGATGGAGGCGGGCTACGAGAACCTGGGTTTCCTGCTGCGGCGCGCGGGCCGGAGCGACGAGGCGCTCTCGGTGTACCGCGACGCGATCGGGCGCGGCTCGGCGGGCGAGGAGCTGAAGGTCTTCTTCGCGCTGGCGCTCTGCGAGAGCGGACGGCCGGATCAGGCGCTGGAGGTCCTGCGGCCTCTCGCGGCGAGCGAGGATCCCGAGACGGTGAACGCGCTCGGGATCGCGCTGTCGGACTCGGGCCGCGCAGCCGAGGCGGAGAAGTCGTTTTCCCGCGCGCTCGCGCTCGATCCCGACTTCGGCCAGGCCGTCCAGAACCTGGGCATCGTGAAGCTGCGCGCGGACGACGCCGCGGGAGCCCGAGAGCTGTTCACGAGGGCTCTCGCGATGGACGACGAGCTGCCCCGCGCCTGGAACGGCCTCGGAGTGGCGCTCGCGCGTCTGGGGGACGACCGGGGCGCGATGGACGCCTGGAACCGCGCCGTCGCTCTCGATCCGGCCCTCTACGACGCGCTCTTCAACCTCGGACTCACCGCGGGCCGGCGGGGGATGCGGCGCGAAGCGCAGGCGGCTCTCCGGCGATTCGTCGCGACGGCGCCGCCCGTGGCGTACCGCGCCGACATCGAGCGCGCGCGCGGTCTGCTCAAGGTCCTGGAGGGAGCGGGGTCCTGAAGCGATCGGCTGCGGTCGCGGCGGCAATCGTCCTCGGCGCCATCGCCGGATGCGCGCGCCGACCGGCCTCTCGCGCGGACGTCCCGGTCGTCCTGATCTCGATCGACACTCTCCGCGCCGACCGGCTGCCGGCGTACGGGTATCGGGGCGTCTCCACGCCCGCGCTCGACGCCCTGGCGAGCGACTCGATCGTGTTCGAGAACGCCTACGCCCAGACTCCGCTGACCCTCCCATCTCACGCGACCCTCCTGACGGGTCTCCTTCCGACGCAGCACGGGGTGCGCGACAACATCGGCTTTCGGCTGTCGCTGGAACACGAGACGATCGCGGCCGCGCTGAAGAAGCGCGGGTACGCCACGGCCGCCGCGGTTTCGTCCTTCGCGCTCCGGAAGGACCGGGGCCTCGCCGCCGGGTTCGACCTGTACGACGACGAATTCGGTGCGGGCTCTCCGGACGAACGCGTCGGAGCGGAGAGTGCGAAGAGCCTCGAAAGATTCGCCGAGTCGCGCGCGGGAGCACCCCTGTTCCTGTTCTTTCACCTCTACGAGCCGCACACGCCTTACGCGCCGCCCGAGCCCTTCCGGACGCAGTACTCCGCCCGGCCGTACGACGGCGAAGTGGCCGCAGCGGACGCCGCCGTCGGCGGGTTTCTGGATTACCTGAAGAAGCGCGGCCTCTATGACCGCGCCCTGATCGTCCTCGTGTCGGACCACGGCGAGGGGCTCGGCGATCACGGCGAGGACGAGCACGGCGTCTTTCTCTACCGCGAGACGATTCGCGTCCCGCTCTTCGTCAAGCCTCCCGGCTCTCACGGACCGTCGCGCCGGGTGCGCGTCCCCGTCGGTCTGACGGACGTCTTCCCGACAATCGCCGAAGCGGCGGGCGTCCCCGCGCGGGACGACGACAAGGCCGTTTCGCTCGCCCGGCTCGCCGAGGATCCCGGCCGCGGGACGCGGCGGATCTACTCGGAGACTCTGTACCCGCGGCTTCAGCTCGGCTGGAGCGATCTCGCGGCGCTGACCGACGAACGCTTCTCCTACATCGAGGCGCCGCGGCCGGAGCTCTACGACCTCTCGACGGATCCGAACCAAAAGCGCGATCTCGCGGCTGGACGTCCGCCGGCGCTGAGAACGATGCGCGCGGAGCTCCTCCTCCTCCGAGATCCCCAGGTCTCGCCGGAGAAGCCGTCGTCGGAGGAGCTCGAGAAGCTCGGCTCCCTCGGATACATCCGGGTCGATCCGGGATCCGCGCAACGGGGAACCCTTCCCGACCCGAAAGATCGCATCGGTGAGCTCCGACGCTTCAAGCAGCTCTTCGACCTCTTCTACGCGCGGCGCGATGCCGAAGCGATCGCGTTGGCGCGCGCGATCCTGTTGGAGAGCCCGCAGATACTGTCGGTCTGGAGGATGCTCGCGACGTCGCTCGACCGGCAGGGCCGTCCGGCCGAGGCCGCCGCGGCGCTCTCGACGGCGCTCGGGAAGACCGATCTGACTGGAAGCGCCGAGGACGTCGAGCAGACGGTCGGAGAGCTCGCCGCGCTCTCGTCCCGGGCGGGCGATTCCCGCGCGGCGGAGAAGACGCTCTCGGAGCTGATGCAGCGGGGCGTGGACTCCGAGCCGGTGCGCCGCGAGCTCGCGCGACTGCTGCATCGGCGGGGGCAGGTGCCGCAGGCGTTGACTCTCCTCACCGACTCCGGAAAGAGCGGCGATCCCGCGACTCTCGACGTCTACGGCGCCGTGCTCGCCGATGCGGGCCGCCTCGAAGAGGCCAGAGCGGCGTTTCGCCGCGCCCTGGAGCTCGAACCCGATCGGGCGGACGTGCTCCTGCACCTCGGGATGCTCTCGCTGCGCGAAAACGATCCCGCCTCCGCCCGCGACTGGTTCACGAAATCGCTGGCGGCCGAGCCGAAGGCGCCCGGCACGCTCGCCGCGCTGGGGCTGGCACAGGCCCGGCTCGGCGACAATCGCTCGGCGCTCGAGTCGTGGGATCGAGCGCTCGTCCTCGATCCGGGCCAGTTCGACACGCTTTTCAACCGGGCCGTCCTCGCCGGGAGAACGGGGGACGCGGCCGGCGCGCGGCGCGGCCTCGAGCGGTTCATCGCGACCGCTCCGGCAGGGCGCTACTCGGCTCAGATCGCCGAAGCGCGCCGGCTCCTGCGCGCTCTTTCCCCCGGCCGTTCATGACTCGGACGGGCGCTCTGAGGTAGCCTTCCCGAAGGTGATCCCATGATGCGGAAGCCACGGATTCCCGCTCTCCTTTTCGCGCTTCTGATCGCCGCTCTCCCCGCGCCCGTCCTTCCTCAGGCGGAGGAACCGAAGGCGCCCGTGCGCGAACGCGCCGAGGTCGTTCTCGTCGAGGTTCCGGTGCGCGTGGTCGACCGGGAAGGCCAGCCGATCCGCGGACTGACCGCGAAGGACTTCGAGCTCTTCGACGACGGACGGAAGCAGGAGATCGTCGGCTTCGACGCGATCGACCTCGCGCAGAAAGGAAAAGAACTCCCGGGCGGCGCCGAGTCGCTTCACCCCGCGGCGCGGCGGCACTTCCTGGTTCTCTTCGACTTGACCTTCGCGAGGCCGAGCGCGATTCTCGCGGCCCAGCGCGCCGCCAAACAGTTCGTGCTGAACGGCATGGCCGACCGCGACTTCGCGGCCGTGGCGACGTTTTCGGTGGAAAACGGCGTGCGGCTGCTCGTCACGTTCTCCTCCGACCGCGTCCAGCTCGCGCGCGCCATCGACACGCTGGGGATCACGATCACGGAGGACCTGTCGAAGGATCCTCTCGCGTTCGCGTTCGACATCAGCCTCATCGGCGCGGGCGCCCGCGGCCAGGGAATCCCGGAGAAGGAAGGCAAGGCGGCGGGAATCATCGACACCCTTCAGACGCTCGCCCAGATCTCGAAGGCCCGCGTCGACGAATACGCCCGCGGCCGCGTCGCTCAGTTGACGCAGTCGTTCTCCTCTCTCGCGCGGACGCTCGACACCGTCCAGGGTCGCAAGGACGTGATTTACCTGTCGGAAGGCTTCGAGAGCCGGCTGCTCGTGGGGGCGACCGACACGGATCAGGAGCGGGACTGGATCGTCAGCGGGGAGCAGTGGAAGGTCGACCAGGAGAAGCGCTTCGGCAACACGCACCTCCGGCAGCAGGTGAACTTCATGACCGACCTCTTCCGCCGGTCCGACTGCGTAATCCACGCGGTGGACATCGCGGGACTCGTCAACGATTCGGACGCCGGCTCACCCGTGTCGTCCGTCCGAGGCGAGAACGCGCTCTTCGAGATCGCGAACAGCACCGGGGGCGAGGTCCTGCGCAACGACAACGACTTCCGGGCGCAGCTCGAGCGGCTGGTGACGCGAACGAACCTCGTGTACGTGCTGGCATTCCGCCCCCAGAAGTCGGCGAAGGGCGACGACCGATTCCACGACCTGAAGGTCAAGGTCCGGGTCGCCGGCGCCCGCGTGTCCGCGCGGGCGGGCTACTACGAGAAGCGACCGTTCCGGGTTCTCTCACCTCTGGAACGCAGCCTCTCCGCCGCGGACATCATCGCCAACGAGATCGCGGTTTCCGACATCCCGCCGCGCATCCTGGCCGTCCCTTTCCCCCGCCAGGAGGGGAGTGAGGTCCACGCCTCGGTGCCCGTGCTCGTCGAGATCCCCGGCGACCGCCTGCTCGCGGGCAACGGACCGGCACGCGCCGACGCCGAGGTCTACGTATACGTCAGCGACTCGAACGGCCAGCTGCGCGACTTCTTCGCCCAGGCGATCGGCATCGACCTCACGCGCAACCGCGACAAGCTCGAGAAGGGGCTCCTGCGGTACGCGGGAGAGCTTCGGCTCCCCCCGGGCGACTATCGCCTCCGGGTGCTGGTGCGCAACGCGGAGACCGGGCGGGCCGGACTCGCGGTCCAGCCGCTCCACGTGCCTGCGTTCACCGCCGGACAGCCCTACCTCGTCCCACCGATCTTCCTCGAGCCCTCCAACGGCGGAATGATGGTCCGGCGGACCGGATCGTCCGGATCGTCCTCGGAAGACCCCCTCCTCGGTGCGGGAGTGGAAGACCTCGTGCCTGCGGCGGCGCCGTCGGTCTCGCCGGGGACGCCGTCCCGCGTGTCGATCGTGACCTACCACTTCGCGGAGGAGAACAGGGAGCCGATCCTGAAGATGGGTGCGCAGGTTCTCGCCGAGGACGGGCGGCCGATGGGCGACGGAATGATCTCGCTCGTCGGAAAGGGCCCGATCGAGGCGGACGGGCGCCAGCTCCTTCTCGTGTCGTTCACGCCGGCGAAGCTGTCACCCGGCCTCTACTCGCTGCGGGTGATTCTCCAGGACGGCGCGACCGGCCGCGGCAGCCACGCGTCGGCGCCCTTCCGGGTTCCCTGACCCTTCCTCTTCCCGTGCTCGCGGCGGTCTCTCTTTTCGTCGCGGCGGCCACCGCGGCGTCCCCGGCCGTGCCGCAGACCGCACCGGCCGACCCGCTCCACTCGGACCTGCAGGCGCTCCGCCGGCGCGCCGCGGACGTTCGTCCCGGCACCGCGGAGGCTCGGCCGGTCGCCGCGGAACTCAGCCGGATCGGCCGTGGCTACCTCGAGAAGGGAGACACCGGCCGCGCGGTCGAGCTCCTGGAAGAGGCGTACGGCTACGACCCGGAGAACGGTCTCGTCCTCGCGCTGCTCACGCTCGCCTACGTGCGCCGGTCGGATTTTCCCTTCGCGCGCTTCTATCTCGATCTCGCCGAGCAGCGCGCGCCGAGGGCGCCGGCGGAGGCGTACGAGATCCTGGGAGAGGTCTACTACTCGCTGAACCGGCTGGAGGACGCCCTGCTCGCCTGGGAGCACTTCCAGCGGCTCGGCGGCGACAAACTCGCCGCCCTGCGGCGGCTCATGAAGGTCCGTCAGGAACTCGCGCTCGCCTCCGGGCAGCGGTATCTCGAGACCGAGCGGTTCTCGTTCTTCTGGGACCCGGCGATCCCGCCGGCGAGCGTCGAGCGCATCGCGGATCGCCTCGCCGCGACGTACCGCCAGCAGTCCGCGTTCTTCGGCACGGACCTCCCCGGCGCGCAGATCGTCGTTCTGTACAGCGGGCGGTCCTACTTCTCGCTCGTCTCGGTGCCCGACTGGGTCTCGGGGGTGTTCGACGGAAAGATCCGGGTCTCGCTCGACCCCGACGGGGGGCTGACCGACGAGCTCTCGGCCGTGCTGGCGCACGAGCTCGCGCACGCCTTCATCCGCCACGCCTCCGCCGACCGCGCGCCGGGCTGGCTGCACGAAGGGCTCGCCCAGTGGTGGGAGGGCAAGAGGATTCCTCGGTACGAGATCCGCGACGACTTCCGCTCGCGGTCGCCGTACACGCTCGCGGAGATGGAGGGGAACCTCGCGCGGCGGGCGGATCGCGCGGCGGCGCGGGCGAACTACGTGCAGGCGCTGGCGGTCGTCGAGTACCTCTTCGAGCGGAGCGGGGAGGGCGCCGTCGCCTGCCTCGTGCGCGACCTCGGGGAAGGGCAGACCTTTTCCGAGGCCCTGCGCGGCGAGACCGGTCTCACTCCGGACGAGCTGTTCCGAAAGTGGAAGGAGTGGGCGCGGCTCTGACGGCTATTAGGGGACAGACCACGGTTTTCACCACCCGTTTCTCCACGGATGGACCCAACCGAAAACCGTGGTCTGTCCCCGGTTTCCTACCAGGGTCTCAGGTCGAACGGCGCCGAGTCCTTGACGATCTCGCCCGGCTGCTTGTTCGCGATCTTCACGAACTGGTCCGCCCATTCGCGCAGGATCGCCTTCGCGTGGGCGTACCACGTCAGGTCCTTGATGTTGACGAGCGAGAACTTCTCCGACTCGCGGTCGGCGAACATCGCGACGACGTCGTTCGTTCCGCCGTCCTTCATCCGCGCTTCGAACGCGACGGTCGAGTGCGTCGTGGCCGTCTGCACGTTCGCCGCGACGGTCCCCGCCGCACCGACCGCCGGACCGGCCGCGTAGCCGAGCGCGTCCAGCACGACCTTGTTGGGGACGACCTCGATCAGCGCGAACTCGGCGACGAGGACGTTCGGCCCCGGTTGATCGACGACGGCGAACCGGTGTTTCGGGTCGTTGCGGAATGCCTCCTCGAACACCGCGCGCGCGTATCCCGCGAGCTCCTTCGCGTCCTCCTTCACTTTTTCACCGCGTTCGAGCTTCTCCCACCACGACATCTCCCGCAGGTGCTCCGTGTTCCAGGGGGCGACGTAGATCTGCCGGTAGTGCGACCAGTCGAGGTCCTTCTTCCGCCACGCCTTCTGAAAAGGCAAGTCGGACGGCTTCTCGAGGTCCTTGTCGGGGATGAAGCCCGACGGCGACGCCGGCTTGGCCTTCTGGATGCACCCGACGGCTCCCCAGGCCGCAACGAACAGGATGAGGAAGAAAGTCGCGCGCGACGCCGGTCGTTTCATTTTTTCTCCATTCGAAGGGTTCTTCTGGCGGCGATTCTATCGTCGCCCCCGGCGGCGCGCGAGACCCTTTCGGCACACGGCTTGCTCGTTCCGAAACCGGAAAGGAAACGCAATGGAAACGACGACCGCGACCCCGTCGCTCGCTCAAACCCTCGACCGTCTCGGGCGGATGGAGCCCGTGCCCTTCCCGCTCATCAGCCTCTACCTGAACGCGCAACCCGATAACCGGGGGAAGGACAACTACGACGCCTTCGTCCGCAAGGAGTTGCGCGGCCGGATCGACGGTTTCGAGCTCCGCTCCGCCGAACGGGAAAGCTTCGAGAAGGACGTCGCCGCGATCGAGCGCTGGCTCTCGGAAGAGGTGAGGCCCTCCGCCAACGGGATCGCGATCTTCGCGTGTTCCGGCGCCGACTTCTTCGAGGCTCTGCAGCTCGACGCCCCGATCGAGCAACACCGCCTGACCGTCGGCGACCGTCCGCACCTCGCGCCGCTGGCTCGGATCGTCGACCGATACCCGCGCCACGCGGTGGTCCTCGCGGACACGAACCACGCCCGCATCTACGTCTTCGGCCGCGGCCGGACGATCGACCGGGAAGAAGTCGAGAACGAGAAGCTGTCGCGCACGGACGCTGGCGGATGGTCGCAAATGCGTTACCAGAGGCACGTCGAAAACCTCCAGCTTCACCACGCGAAGGAGGTCGTCGAAGAGCTCCGCCGGATCGTCGCCGAGGATCGCGCTCAGTACGTCTTCCTCGCCGGCGACGAAGTGATCGTTCCGGTCCTCACGTCGCAGCTCCCCAAAGAGCTCGAGAAGAAGGTGGTGAGCGTTCTGCGGCTCGACATCCGGACGCCCGAGGACGAAGTGATGAACGCCGCCGCCGACGCCCTGGCCGAGCGTGTCGCCAAGGAGGAGACGGACCGCATCGAGCAGCTTCGCGGGGAGTGGCGCTCCGGAGGCCTCGCCGTGGCGGGGACGAAAAAGGTCCTCGAGGCACTGACGAACGGTCAGGCGGATGAAGTGTGGCTGTCGAGGACGGAAGGCGAGGCGGACGACATCGTCGAGCGCGCGCTCGGGACGAGCGCGTCGGTGCGTTTCGTCGAAAACCCCGAGCTGCTCGCGGACATGGAAGGCGTGGTCGCGAGCCTGCGATACAGACCCGACGCGGCGCCGCGCGGCAACTCGCCCGTGGAGAGAAAGGTCGAACCATGAGCAAGAGCAACGTTCATCCGAATCGCTACAAGACGGCGGGCCGCGACCGGCAGGACGATGCCGCGGCGGCCCGGCAGGCCCGCTCGATCGCCGCGAAACCCTCGTCCCGAGAGAGGCCCGACCGGATGTCGAAAGAGCCGTACTTCCGGAGCCCCGAGCCGCATGGCGAGACGAGGCAATCTCCTCCGAAAGCTCCGGCTCCGAAAGCTCCGGCGTCGCGGAGCCGGAAGCGGCTTCCGGCGAAAAAGCGTTGAGACCTCAGCCGATCGGAATCGGAATCGGGATCGCTTGCCCGTCCCGGGCCGAGAGAACCCATGCGGTTCCGACGCGCACGTCCTCTCCGAGCGCGCGGAGGGCGGCCGCGTAGTCGGCGAGCTGCGTCGTGTAACGCTCGCGAGCGAGCGCGTCCCGGTCGACCGAGCGGTCCCAGCGGTCCGTCTTGTAGTCGACGACGACCCAACTTCCGTTCTCCTCGAAGAGCAGGTCGATCTTTCCTTCGACCAGGAATCCGGCCGGGTCCCGGAAGAGGACCGGAAGCTCGGTCAGGCGCCGGCTCGCGTTTGCCGAACGGCGAAAGAGCTCGGACGCAACGATCTTCCCGACGAGTCGTCGGACTTCGGACGCTTCGGACGGCGCGAGCTCCCAGTCCGCGCTCGCCTCGTTCGCCGCGTCGTTCGGCGCCGTCCCGCGCTCCACGTGCGCCTGCATCGCCTCGTGAACGGCGGATCCGATTCGCTGTGCCCGGCTCGGCGTTTCGGCAGGCTCGCGATCCTCGCGGGAACGGTCCTCGCTCACCCCCTCGGCGGCCGGCTCGTGAAGCCCGGCGCGTCGGAGGAGGAGCGACCGACCGGCATCCAGCACCGTCGCGCGCTCGCCCAGCTGCGCGATCTCTTTTCGCAGGTCTTCCGCGGCCCGCGCATCGGGGACCGGCACGACCTCGGGCCGCGAAGGCAAAGTCGGCTCCGGCGACTCGGTCGCGACGAGCCCGGGCAGCCGCTTCGGGTCCATCGCGTTCCAGAATCGTCCCAGGTTCGAGCTGTCCCGATCCCGCGCGTCGGAGATGCCCGATTTCGTCTGCCGGATCGTTCTCCAGCAGGAGACCACCAGCAGGTCTTTCGCACGGGTCGCCGCCACGTAGAAAAGCCGCTTCTCTTCGGCGCGTTCCCGATCCGCGTTCTCGGCGAGCGCCTGCCGGTAGCCCGGCGTCTCCACGGCGAGCCCACCCATCGCGGCGGTGGTTCCCCAGGTTCCCGAGCTCGCGCCGAAGACGATCGCGGGCCGCTTGCTTCCGGCCTGGGCGCCCAGGTCCGTGACGTAGACCACCGGAAACTCGAGACCCTTCGCCTTGTGGACGGTGAGAATCCGAACGGCGTCCTCTTCCTCCTCGAAAGCGCGGGGCTCGCCCGTCTCCGCGCCCGCCTCGCCTTCGAGTGCACGCACGACCGAGCCGAACGACAACCCGGCCGCCGAGAGGTCGCCCGCGATCACGGCGAGCCGCTCGAGATTCGCGACGGCCTGTAACCCCTGGCTTCCCGCCCTCGCAATCTCGATCGCGCCGGTTTCGGCGTAGAGGTCGTTCAACGTGTCCCTCGCCGATCGGGAATGCCTACCATGGCGAAGCCGCGAGAAGAGCTCATAGGTGCGGGCGAGACCCTCCGAGGCCGGGCCCGGCTGGTCGTACCGGAACGGCACTCCGGCCAGACGCTCCCGGAGGAGGTCTTCGTCGGAGAACGAGAACAGAAGCGACTTCAGCGCGGCGTAAAGACTGACCGAATCGTGCGGGTTGGAAATCGCCTTGAGCGCGGCAACGACTGCCGCCGTTTCCGGTCTCGCGTAGAACTCCTGGCCCCCTTCGAGCACGCTCGGAATGCCATGGCGGTCGAGCGCCTCCTGAAAGTCGGCCACGCGCGCATTCGAACGCACGAGGATGGCCGCCTCCCGTGCCCGGAGCGTTCCGGCGGCGATCCTCCCCGAGATGTCTCGAGCGACGGCGGCGGCTTCGCACGAATCCCAGAGCTCGCCCGTCGCGGGGTTCTCGTGCCAGCCCTTCGGAGGCTCCAGGTAGACCACCCTTTCCCCCGGAGGGGTCGCTCGGACGATCCAGGGGACCAGGCGCGAGTATCCGATCTCGAACGGACGATCCGGATCCTCGCGGAGGAGCTCTCCGAAGACGCCGTTCGCCCAGTCGAGGATCCCCGGGAAGCTTCGACGGCTCGCTTCCAGGGTCTCTTTCGCGACGCCGCGCCCCGCGGCGCGATAGGACTCGACGTCCGCCCGGCGAAAGCGGTAGATGGACTGCTTGGGATCCCCGACGATGAACAGCCGGCCCGGCTCGGGGACGATCGACCGCCAATCGGCCTCACCGCCCTCCCGGGCCGAAAGCCGCAGGACGATTTCCATCTGAAGAGGATCCGTATCCTGGAACTCGTCCACCGCGAGGAACTCGAACCGTCCCCGGAAGTGGGCCCGTGCCGTCGCCGACTTCCGGAGGAGGTCGCGCGCGTAGAGCAGAAGGTCGTCGAAATCGAGGACGTTCCGGCGCCTCTTCTCGGCGGCGACAGCCGCGAGGAACCCCCCTTCCGGGTCGATCAGCCGATCGAGCGCGGCGACGAGGGCCGGCCATCGCCGCACCTGCTCGGGAAACTCTTCCTCGCCGAAGCGTTTCTTCAGCTTCCCGACGAGCTCCTGGATTTTTTCCTTCTCCCCGTTCGGCCACAGAGCGGACGCTCCGACGAGAGTTCCCGCCGGAAACGCCTCGGCCCGTTTCGCGAGTTGATCGAGAGACTTCGAGGCCGCGAGCGACTCGAGGAAACGAGAGAGCTCGCCGAGAAACCCGATCGCCGCTCCCGCAGCCGCGCGCGCCCCGGCAACGGCGGACGCGATCTCGCTCCTCCAACGCTCGAGAAGCGGCACGATGGACGCGACCTCCGCCCGGGGAAGCCGGACGTCGTCCAGCCGCGTTCGTTCGTTGTACAAGGAGCGCGCGATCTGAGAGAGGGAGGAGCCCAATTCCTCCTCGACTCGTCCGACGGCGAGTCCTCGACGGAGAGCGGAAGCGATCGCGCCGGTCGGACGTTCGTCCAGCTCCTGTTTCCACCAGTCGTTCCAGACGCGATTCGCGAGCTCCGCGGAAGCGGCGGGATCGAGGTGGGCGAAGTCGGGATCGATACCCGCCTCGAACGGGCGTTCCCGGAGAAGGGCGAGGCAGAAGGAGTGAATCGTCGTCACCTCGCCGCGGTCGAGCTCCCGAAGTGCTTCCTCCGCGCGGGACCGGCGCTTCTCGTCGGACGAGGCGATGCGCTCGAGCGTGCGCCGCAGCCGGATCTTCATCTCTCCGGCCGCCTTTTCGGTGAACGTGAGCGCCGCCGTCTTCGACAGCGAGAGCGGAGGGCTCGACTCGAAGACCCGGTGGAGGATCGCCTCGATGAGTGTGTGGGTCTTGCCCGTACCCGCGGAAGCCTCCACGAGGACGGACCGTCCGGTTTCGCGGATGATCCGAAGACGGGTTTCCGCGTCGGGGGCGGGCGTCTCGACGGTCGTCGCGTCCGTCACGGGATCTCCGCGAGGGCCGCGAGCGCGACGACGGCGGGATCGCGGTCGGCCTCTTTTTTCTCGTAACGGCTCACGTGTCCCGGCCCGCAGATCGGCTGGTAGTCGCAGAAGACGCACGGGACCTTCGAGACGAAGCCCTTCGTGCGCGGACGGAAGACGCCGGCCTTGAGCGCGCCCTCGATCGTCGCGAGGACCTCGTCGAAGCCTGCCAGCAGGCGGCCCCGGGGCTCGACGTCGAAACCGATGGGCAGGATCTGCACGGGACCTCCGGCGCGAATCGGGCCGACGTAGAGGTACTCCGCGCGGATCCGCTCGGGAAACCCCCGCGTGCCGGACAACTTTTCCGCGGCAAAGATCGCGTAAACCGGGAGCTGAGACAGCTCACCCGCGAAGACGAACCCTCCCTTCTCCCTGGCCTTCCGGATCCGTTCGGCGGTGTTCAGGTGCCGCGGAACCTTGAAATCCGTGACGCGCAGGAGCGTGCCCGACTCTCCGACCGCGACGAAATCGATCCGGCCGGCCAGAGGGATCTCCGCGTCCGCGGTTTCCCAGACGAGGGGCTCGTCGGTCGAGAGGACGGGGTCCTCGACCGAGCCGGGCCGCCGGGGCCCGAAACGGACTTCCGCTCCGGCGGGGAGAAACGCGCCGGCATCCTCCCGCTCGTGGCGAAGCCACGCTTCCAGCTCCTCGACGAGGCGCGCCTCTGTGAGCTCCCGGACGAGCGCCGGGCCGAGGCCGTATCCGTTCTCCTCCTCCCACGCGGCGAGCGCGGCCGCGGCGTGGCGGCGGGCGAGCTCCGCGATCTCAGACTCGCCGAGGCCCTGGAAAGCCGCCCCGCGGCGCTCCCAGGCGACCCGCCGGGCCGCGTCGTGAAAGAGGGCTCCGCGGCCGAGATCGTCGACCTCGCCGCGCTCGCCGGCCTCGTCGAAAGCGCGAACCCGGAGGACCCTCTGGAAGAAGAAGCGATATGGGCACTTCGCGAACGTCTCGATCGCCGAGGGAGAGAGAGGGTTCGCCGAAAGGCGATCCGCGATGCCGGCCAGGAGCGCCGCATCGCGGATGCGGCCTTCGTGGGGGCCGTACTCCGGACGACCCCGAAGGCGAGCCGCCCCCAGAGCCCGCGCGAGCGGCGGAAAGGCGAGCGCGAGCGTCGCCGGGCCGTGGAGTCGCAGCGCCCGGAGCCGGGCCTCCGCCGCGTCCAGGGCCGGCCGCTCTTCGCCGTGCACTCCCAGTCTCGTCGCGCGCAGGGCCGCCGGGCGCCTCCCGCCGGCGTAGTCCCGCGTCTCGACCGGTCGTCCTTCGAACGCGTCGACGGCGCGGGTGAAGAACTGGGAAGGGGTGCGGTCACGATCGAGGCTGGCGTCGCGCCTCGCCGCCAGCAGAGTCAGCCGCCGCGAGGCCGAGTCGGCGCACGCCGCGAAGAGCAACCTCTCCTCATCCGGCCGCGGAAAGACCTTTTCGGCGAGTGGTCGCGACGTGACACGAGCGAGCTCGCTTCGCTCCTCGTCGGCCAGAAGGGGATCCGGACGGGCCAGGGCGGGGAACTTCCTCTCGACGAGGCCCGGCACGAGGACGTGGTCGAAGGACAGCCCTCGCGCCGACATCGCGGACAGGACGCAGACGCCGTCCCTCCCGAGCCGTCCGCCCGGAACACGCTGCCGCTCGAGCGCTGAGAGAAACGTCTCGAGGGCCACGTGTCTTCCGACGAGCTGGCCCGGTGAGTCCAGCGAAGCGATCGAGTCCGCCGCCGACGCGATCACTTCCGGCGGCTCCTCCGGGGCAAACAGCCGGGCGACGCGGGCGCGCAGGTCCTCGGCCCAGCGGGCCCACGAGAGCGGCTGGTCGCTCCAGCCGGTCGCGGACTCCCGCAGCGCCGTCCATGCGCGGGAGAGCCTCTCGGCGGCCTCGCGACCCGACGCAGTTCGCGCGGCGCTGCCCGAACGCTTCTCGCTTTCTTCCTCCTCGTCCTCCGGATGGGCGCGAAGAAGCTTCCGGGTACCGCGCTCCCAATCCTCGATCCCCCGCACGATCCCGGCCTGGCTGGCGAGCTTGCGAAAGAGTGCGGAGCTCGATCCCCGCCGCGCCGTCTCGACGAGCTCGAGCACGTCGAGCACGTCCTCGCGCCGGAATCCGTCTTCCTCGAGCTGCAGCCAGTACCGGATCGCCCTTCCCTCCGGGGCTTCCGAACCAGCCTCGCCCGCGAGACGAAACGCCGGGATGCCCGCGCGGGCGAGCTCCGCGAGGATCCGGGGAGCGTCCGACTCCTCCTGTCGCAGGATCACCGCGGTCCGACCGAGAGGGATTCCGTCGGCGTGGGACCGGAGGATCTCCCGGGCGACCTCTCGCGCCTCGTCGGTGTCGTCCGCGGCGGAGACGAGTCGGATCGACCCGTCCGCCGGGAGAGGAGTTTTCGGTCCGGCGCCCGTGGCCGCGAACCGCGCGAACCACTCGCTCTTCGCGGACGAGTCCGTGGGCGGCGCGACGTTTCGCGCGGAACCGAGAAGCTCCTCCAGGAACTCGCGGGTCCCTTGCGCGAACAGGCCGAGGTCCCCTTCGAACTCGGGCAGGAAGAACTGGAGCGGGCGCGCCCGCGCGATCGCGGCGACGAGTTCCCGCTGCATCCCCGTCAGATCGTAGAAACCAAAAACGAGCAGCGGCTCCTTCATCGGCTTCGTTCCAGCGGATTGGATCGCCGACCGGAAGACGGCGACGTCGTCGGCGAACGATTGCAGCCGGCGCGAGACGTCCGCGTAGACCCCGCCGAGAGCCTCGAGCGATTCGCGGCGACTCGAGGGCGACCGGGCGGCCCACTCCGTGAATTCGCTGACGGGAACCCCGGCATCCCGAAGATCCCGGACGGTCGCTTCGACCGAGCGCAGGAAGCCCGCGCGGTGACCCAGGCTCCGGAACGGTTCGACGGCGGGCGCAGCGCCCACGGCCGCAGCGACGGCGGCGAACAGAATCCCGGGAGGAGCCGGTTTTCCCGGGACGGAGCCGGCGATCTCGCGCGCGACGTCGAGGAACGTCGAGAATCGGACGTTCGCGTGACCCGCTCGCCGACCGCCATCCGCGATCCGCTCGGCGAGCCGGCGCCGGAGGTCGACGGCGAGATAGTTCGAGGGCACGACGACCTCGACCCGCCGAAACGGATCGTCCGCCTGCAACCCCTGGATCGATTCGAAGAGGCGCTCGGCGAGCGCCGAGAACGGACCGCGGATCAGGCCCGGAACGGGAGGTACTTCGGTCGCGGTCGGCGCGTTCCGTTCGGCGAAAAGGGGCAGGTCGGAAGGCACGGGGAGAGGTTATCTCTCCCGTTCCCCAAACATTGTCCGAGCGCGGAGCCGGTCCGGAGACTTACGAGTGCGCGACCCCCGGGTCGTCCGCCGGCTCTTTGTGCTCACCGCGGATCTCGCGGCGGTCGGGCCCTTCGAACTCCTCGAGGTGGTCCTCGAGGTCTTCCTTTTCCTCTTTGGTCATGGAGTCGTCGGGAGTCGGAGTCTCGGGTGTTTTCGGCGCCGGGTTGTTCGGTTCCATGGAGCCTCCTTGGAGGCTCACCAATTCAAGAGCCGCGCCAGAACCGGGCGTAGAATCCGAGCGGATCGTCCGGGGGAGCCCACTCCGCACGCGCCCCGTCACCGCGCGCAGACGGCTGAGAGTTGCGGCATCGTGCCGCAAGACCCCGCGAACCTGATGCGGGTAATGCCGCCGCAGGGAGGAACCGATGAGCAGCCGACAGGAAACGCTTCCGGGCAACGAGGTCGCCAACCGTGAACCGCTGCCCGGCTCGAAGAAGGTCTACGTCCCGGGTCCGCAGGGCGCGCGCGTGCCGTTCCGCGAGATCGCCCTTCATCCGACGCGGGGCCTCCGGGGCGAGGTCGAGTTGAACGCGCCGCTGCGCGTCTACGACACGTCCGGGCCGTACACGGACCCGGAGGCGGAGATCGATCTTCGCGCCGGCCTGCCCGAGCTTCGCCGGCCGTGGATCCTGGCGCGCGGACCGTACGACGAGAGCGACCCGCGCCGCCCCAACGCTCCCGATCTCGCGATGATGCGCCCGCGTCGGGTGCTGCGCTCCCGCGGCAACGCCACCCAGATGCACTGGGCGCGCAAGGGCGTCGTCACCCCCGAGATGGAGTTCGTCGCGGTCCGGGAGAACGTCGCCCCCGACTTCGTCCGCAGCGAAATCGCCCGCGGCCGCGCCATCCTGCCGGCGAACGTCAACCACCCGGAGTCCGAGCCGATGGTGATCGGGCGCAACTTCCTGGTGAAGATCAACGCGAACATCGGCAACTCCGCGGTCACCTCCTCGATCGAGGAGGAGGTCGAGAAGATGACGTGGGCGATCCGCTGGGGCGCCGACACCGTCATGGACCTCTCGACCGGACGCAACATCCACGAGACGCGCGAGTGGATCCTGCGCAACTCTCCGGTGCCGATCGGGACCGTCCCCATTTACCAGGCGCTCGAGAAGGTCGGCGGAAAGGCCGAGGATCTCACCTGGGAGGTCTACCGCGACACGCTGATCGAGCAGGCGGAGCAGGGCGTGGACTACTTCACGATCCACGCCGGCGTGCTCCTCCGATACATCCCGCTGACCGCGAAGCGCGTGACGGGGATCGTCTCGCGCGGCGGCTCGATCATGGCGAAGTGGTGTCTCGCGCACCACCGGGAGAGCTTCCTCTACACGAGGTTCGACGAGATCTGCGAGATCCTGAAGGCGTACGACGTGTCGTTCTCGCTGGGCGACGGCCTGCGTCCCGGATCGACCGCCGACGCGAACGACGAGGCGCAGTTCGCGGAGCTCGACACCCTCGGGGAGCTGACCACGAAGGCGTGGGAGCACGACTGCCAGGTCATGATCGAAGGGCCCGGACACATCCCCATGCACCTCGTGAAGGAGAACGTCGATAGGGAGATCGAGATCTGCCACGAGGCTCCGTTCTACACGCTGGGGCCCCTCGTGACGGATATCGCGCCGGGTTACGACCACATCACGTCCGCAATCGGCGCGGCAATGATCGGCTGGTTCGGCACGGCGATGCTCTGCTACGTGACGCCGAAGGAGCACCTGGGGCTGCCGAACAAGAAGGACGTCAAGGACGGCGTGATCGCGTACAAGATCGCGGCGCACGCGGCGGACCTCGCGAAGGGACATCCCGGCGCCCGGCTGTGGGACGACACGCTCTCGAAGGCGCGGTTCGAATTCCGGTGGGAGGACCAGTTCCGCCTCGCGCTCGACCCGGAGACCGCGCGGGAGTTTCACGACGAGACGCTGCCGGCGGAGGGCGCGAAGCTTGCCCACTTCTGCTCGATGTGCGGCCCGCACTTCTGCTCGATGAAGATCACCGAGGAGGTGCGCGCGTACGCCGCGTCGCACGGGGTCGCGGAGGAGAAGGCGCTCGAGACCGGCATGGAGGAGAAGGCAGGGGAGTTCGTCGCCGGCGGGGGAGAGATCTACCGGAAGAGCTGAGAGTTCCGGCGAAAAGCGCCTTCCCAACGGAGGTCCTCCCGCGCACGTAAACCGGGTACTTCATGAGAGGCGCCCAAGTCGTCCTTCTCGCCGTCCTGTTTCCATGTTCCGTCGGACTCTCTCAGGCCGGGACCCGTCCCACGGCCTCGGCCGCCTTTTCCGGGTCGCTCGTCCTGCCGGCCGACGAGCACACGGAGACGTCCTTCGGCGGATCCGTCGAGCTCGAGCTCCTGATCTCGAAGTCTTTTTCGGCGGGAGCGATCGCCGGACACTGGGGCGGAAAGTCAGACTTCGACAAGGATTCGACGGAGACGTATTTCCTC
>Ga0209974_10000201_pt1 | contig 19136 bp, 11 predicted proteins | sample InoplaM3SPM_FD_187592 | JGI IMG/M metagenome (GOLD analysis project Ga0209974, IMG submission 187592) | Arabidopsis thaliana rhizosphere microbial communities from the Joint Genome Institute, USA, that affect carbon cycling - Inoculated... | ecosystem: Host-associated > Plants > Roots >...
GACGTTCTCGGGCTTCAGGTCCCGGTGCGCGACGCCGTGCTCGTGTGCGGCGCCGAGGCCCCGCGCGATCTGGAGTGCGTACTCGACCGCCTTGCGGCGCGGGATCGGCCCCGCCGCGAGCTTGTCGCGGAGCGTTTCGCCGGTGAGGAGCTCCGTGACCGCGTACGTGACGCCGTCGTGAACCCCGAAGTCGTAAATGCCGAGGAGATTCGGGTGCGAAAGCGCGGCGACCGTCTTCGCCTCCCGCTCGAACCGCTGCAGCGCCGCCGGATCCGCAGAGAGTCGCTCCGGGAGGACCTTGATCGCGACGTCGCGCTCGAGCTTCGCGTCGCGGGCGCGATACACCTCTCCCATGCCGCCCGCGCCGAGCGGACCGATGACCTCGTAGGGTCCGAGCCGCGTGCCGGGAGAGAGCGTCATGAGATCAAGGTCCGATGTGGCAAGTGGAGACCTGACCCCCGATGTGGCAAGTGGAGACCTGACCCCGTCATTTCAATGCCTCGGCGAGGTAGAGATCGCCGGTGAGGCGGAGATACGTGTAGGCGTAGGTGCGGCCGTCGGGAGTGATCAAGGGGGACGAGATCGACTGGACGCCCGCGCGGTCCGACGGCGCGAGCTGGCGCCACGCCTGCGACTGCCCGGTCGCCAGATCGAACCGCAGGATCTCCACGGGGATGTTCGACTCGGCGACGAAATAGAGAGAGCCGCCGTCGGCGCTCCACTGGATGGGCTTCGCGCCGGACTTCCAGCCCGGGACGGCGCGGACGGACCCGCCTCCGTCCACCGGATAGAGCGCGAGGGTTTCGTCGGACGCGGTCACCGCGAGCAGCTTTCCGTCGGGCGAAGCGGCCCAGCAGGAACCGCCCTCCGGCCCCACCGGTCGGGGCGGCCCCCCCCGGAGATCGAGCACGTGACACCGGATCTTGCGTCCCGGCGGGTTCGCGTCGAAGAAGATCCGCTTTGCGTCGGGCAGCCATCGCGCGAAGTAGTAGTTCTCGAAGCCGGAGACCGGGAGCGGGTTCGGCTGCCCGACGCCCGTCGGCAGAAGAGTCAAACGGGGCGGCGTGCTCGCATCCACCGTCAACGCCCATTTCCCGTCCGGAGAAAGCGCGAGCGCGCCTCCTTCGCCGAGGCGGACCGCGTCGCCTCCGCTCGTCGCGCGGACATAGACGGCGCCGCGTGCCCCTCCGCCGCCCCCGATCTCGCTGAAGAGCAACGTGCGTCCGTCGGGCGAGAGGTCGGCGACCAGCGACTCGTCGAGCCACGTGAGGGGACGTTCGCCGGTCTCCCCCTCGATTCCGGCGAGCGCGTTCAAGCGCACCGTCTCTCGCGTGAAGAGCAGACGCCCGTCGCGAGAAACGTCGTGGATCGTCATCGGGCCGGTCATTCGGACGAGCAGCCGTCCGGCGTCCGGGCCCGAGCTCGCGAGCACGTCCCGGAAGGCGCCGGATCGGTCGGGCACGGCGAACCAGACCTCTTTGCCGTCGGGTGACCAGCCCAGGCCGCAGTTCCGGATCCAGCCGGTGTAGAGCGTCGTCCGCTTGCCCGCACGGTCCACGAAGCCGACCCAACCCGTCCCTCCTCCCACGAACGTCCGCGCCAGCGTTTCCTCGATGGCGACTCGGTTCCCGTCGGGAGAAACGCGGATGTCGTTCACGAACCCCTCGGTCTCGTAGAGGATCTTGCCGATCGGATATTCGACCTGCTGACGTCCGCCGACGACTCGGTTCACCGCGAGGGTCTTGCCGTCGGGGGCCCAGGAAGCGAGCCGCACTCCGTCGAGAATCGGGCGGGGCGCGCCGCCGGCGAGCGGGACCTGGGCGAGCGTTCCCGCGCCGAACCCGCCGGTCGGATTGAGGACGATCGCCATCTCTCCGTCGCCCGAGATCGAGCTGATGTAACCGGGAGGAAGTCCGAGAGAGCGCGACTCGGCGCTGCCCGGGCGGCTCGAGAAGAGCTGGAAAGGCTCGCCGTCCCATGCCGCGCTGTAAACGATGGTCTGCCCGTCCGGCGCGAACCGCGCGAAGAAGACGGTGCCGTTGCGGAACGTGAGCCTCTGATACGACGGTGAGCCGCGTCCCTTCGCGCGGCCGGCCGCGAAGTAGCCGGCGCCGGCGGCCAGGAGGAGGAGGAGCAGCCCGGCGAGCACCGGCACGAACCGCGACGGCTGGCGCGCGGAAGGCGGCACGACCGCCGTCGCCGCCGAAGACGTTTCCGAGAGGGTCTCGAGGTCGAACGCGAGGTCGCGCACGGATTGAAACCGCAGGGCCGGGTTTTTTTCGAGACAGTGGCGCACGATCCGGTCGAGGACCGGCGGCACGCTTCGCCCGGACTGCACCGGCTCCGGCGGATCCTCTTTCAGGATCGCGTTCATGGTCTCGATCGCGGAGTCGCCCCGGAACGCGCGCGATCCCGTCAGCATCTCGTAGAGGATCGCGCCGAAAGAGAAAACGTCGGCCCGGTGGTCGACGGGCGCGCCGCGGACCTGCTCCGGGGACATGTATCCGACGGTTCCGAGCACGACTCCGGGCTCGGTCCCGGGCGAGGTCGGCAGATTGGTCTGCCCGACGGCCGGCAGATCCGGCTGCGTCAGCTTTGCGAGGCCGAAGTCGAGGATCTTGATCCGCTCGTCGGACGTCACGAAGACGTTCTCGGGCTTCAAGTCGCGGTGGACGATCCCCTTCTCGTGCGCGGCGGCGAGGCCGGCCGCGAGCTGACGCGCGAAATCGATCGCCCGGCGGGGAGTGAGCGTCCCCTCGGAAAGGCGGTCGCGCAGGGTCTGACCCTCGAGAAGCTCCGACACGACGTACGGGGCGCCGTCGTGGGTCCCGATGTCGTAAATCGCGAGGATGTTGGGATGGTTGAGGCGCCCGGCGGTCTCCGCCTCGAGCTCGAAGCGGCGCAGCCGGTCGCCGTCCGCCGAGAAGGAGGCCGGAAGGATCTTGACCGCGACCTCGCGCTTCAGGCGCGTGTCGCTCGCCCGATAGACCTCCCCCATGCCGCCCGCGCCGAGCGGACCGAGGACTTCGTACGGACCGAAACGCGTACCGGGCGCGATGCTCATTGAGGGTCAGGTCTCCACTTGCCACATCGGGGGTCAGGTCTCCACTTGCCACATCGGGGGTCAGGTCTCCACTTGCCACACCCGAGCCTCGAACCCGCTCTGCCACCTTCGCGGTTTCCGCGAAGGATATCCTTCCGGGAAATCGGAGGAGCGAAAATGACGTTGCTGCTGCCCTCCATCTTGTCGGCGCTTCTGTCGGCTCAACCCGCAACCTCCGACATCTCGGCTGCGCGCGCTCTCTTTCAGAAGAATCTCGACGCGATCCGGCAGCGCGACAGGACGGCCTATCTCTCCTGCTACTGGAAGTCCGAGAAGCTCGCGCGAACCGGTGCGGAGGGTGTCTCGCTCGGTTATGCAGCGCACGAGAAGGCCGCCGGCGAGAACTGGCCGGACACCTTCGACGCGAGTGACCTCGAGCTCGTGTCGGTCCAGCCGGGAATCGTCTACGGAACGTACCGATATCGGGTCCGCTACGGCGCCGACGAGCAGACCGGGATTTCGGAACGGATCTTCCTGAAGACGCCCGAGGGCTGGAAGATCGCGATGACGAGCGCTTTTCCCGCCATGCCCGGCACGCCGCCGCCGCCGCGCGCGATCGTCGGAGCGACGCTCGTGGACGGGACGGGAGCCCCGCCCATGCCCAACGCGACGGTCGTGCTCCGCGGCGGGAAGATCGACTGCGCGGGACGCTGCGCGATTCCGGACGGCGTGACTGTGGTGGACGGGCGCGGCCTGTGGCTGACGCCGGGCCTCGCCGACGCGCACGTCCACTTCTCCCAGACGGGGTGGGCGGACGGCCGGCCGGACGCGCTCGACGTCCGTAAGGCGCATCCCTACGAGAATGTCGAAGCGGACCTGAAGGAGCACCCGGACCGTTTCTTCCGCTCCCAGCTCTGCTCCGGGGTGACTTCGGTGTTCGACGTCGGCGGATACCCGTGGACGGTCGAAATGGCGCACCGGGAGCGCGACGACACGCTCGCACCACGGCTCGCCGCCGCGGGTCCCCTTCTCTCGACGGTCGACCACTGGGTGAACCTGCCGGCGGAGCGCCAGTTCATTCTCCTGAAGGACGCCGAGTCGGCGGTGAACGGCGTCGCGTACCTGAAGTCGATCGGCGCCGCGGCAGTCAAGATCTGGTACCTCGTCCGCCCGGACCTTCCGGTCGAAGCGTCCGCGCCCGCAGTGCTCGCGGCGGGAGAGGAAGCGCGCAAAGCCGGGCTTCCGCTCATCGTGCACGCGACGGGTCTCGCCGAGGCCAAGGCCGCTCTCCGGGCCGGGGCCCGATTGCTCGTGCACAGCGTCATCGATCTGCCGGTGGACGAGGAATTCCTCTCGCTCGCGAAGAAGAACGGGACGATCTACTGCCCGACGCTGACGGTGTTCGGCGGATACGTCCGGATGGCGCAGGGCGTGTTGGCGAAGAAGCCTCCCGTCGTGGACGACCCGAACGGGTGCGTCGACGCGGGGACGCTTGCGAAGGTCGCGGAGACTGCGCGGGTTCCGGCCCCCGAAGGAATTGCCGCCCAGGTGACGAGGCAGGAGGAGCGGGCCGGCCGCGCGGAAAAAGTCGGCCGGGCGAACCTGAAGCGCGTTGCGGACGCCGGGATCCCCATCGCGATGGGGACGGACGCCGGAAATCCGCTGACGTTGCACGGCCCGTCGGTGTACGCGGAGATGGAGACCATGCAGGCGGCGGGGATGACGCCGATGAAGGTCCTCGTCGCATCGACGCGCGGCGGCGCGATGGCGATGGGTCTCGAGAAGGAAATCGGGACCGTCGAGAAGGGCAAATCGGCGGACCTGCTCCTCGTCGCCGGGGACCCGACGGCGGACGTCGCGAACTTCCGGAAGGTGCGCTACGTCGTGCGGGGCGGGGTCGTGCGGTCGATCGAGGAGCTCAAGGCCACGGTGGCCGCGGCGAAGGACTAGGGGACCATCTCGAAGCCGCAATCCCGGAAGTCGCGGTCGAAGGTGAAGGCCGCATCTATCCCCAGTCGCTCCATGAGCTCGAAGCTCGCGCAGTCGGTCAGGCTCAACCGTTTGTCTCCGTACCGCTCCATCCTCTCGAGAGCCCCCTGGATTAAGTCGATATCGACCAGAATCAGCTCGTAGCGACTGCTTCTGAGAAGATCCCGCGTGAAGTCAACCGCGCTTCTTGCCCCCACCTTCACGCGACCGCGCGTTGCGAGCTCCGCGAGGATGAGCTCGGTCAGGACGAATCGCGCCTGAGGGTTTCTTTTTCTGAACTCGACGGCGCTTGGATGCTTTTCGTCGTCGTCCCACAGTAGGGCCAGAAGCGCGCTCGTGTCCGCCAGAAGCTTCAAGCTCTGTCTCCTTCGGCCATCCATAGAGATAGTGGTCGTGATTCAACGATTCGTCACCCGCAGATCCGTGGAACGCACCAATCCATTTGTCGAAGGGATCTTCTCCTTTGTCTTCTTCGGTACGCCCCAGGTAACGGTCCACCGATTCCCGAACGACCGAAGCGACGCTCACGCCGCGACGCAGGGCGGCGTAGCGCAGCTCCCGCCAGGTCTGCTCGGTGAAGCGCAGGTTGGTGACGACGTAGCGGGCCATGGCGGTATCACGGTATCGCGATATCGCCGATGTGGCAAGTGGAGACCTGACCCCCAATGTGGCAAGTGGAGACCTGACCCCGCTATTTCTTCAGGCCCGCCGTCCAGTTCAGGACGACGTTGATCGGGGACACCACGGCCTCGGGGACCAGCTCGCTGACGAGGAATCGCTGACCATCGGCGGTCGCGCAGTAGTTCGGCCAGAACGCCGGAACGAGCGTCGGGAAGTTCGCCCGGAAGAGGCCGGTCGGGACCGCGGCTTCGAAAGCGTCCCCGGGTCGGACCGGGACGCTCATGAGGGTCTGCTCCGGGCCGAGATAGAAGAGCTCCTTTCCATCGCCTCGCCACCACGGCTGGCTCCCGCCGGCCGTCGAGATCTGCCAGCGGCCACGCCTCTGCGGGAACTGGGTGACGTAGATCTCGAAGCGGCCCGACTCGTCCGAGGCGTAAGCGATCCAGCGCCCGTCCGGCGAAACCCTGCCATGCGCCTCGGTGAACTTCGACGCGAAGAGCTCGAGAGGCTTTCCCCCGTCGGTCGGCGCCGCCCAGATGTCCCACGTGCTGCTCCCGCCCCCGAAAGCATGGTAGACGAGGAAGCGCCCGTCGCGAGTCCAGTCGGTCGGGAACTTGTCACTCAAGGAGGAGACTGCGATCCGGGGCTCCCCGCTGCCGCTCGCCGGCTTCTCGTACAGATCGAGGATCCCACGAGAAGCGGAAGTGAACACGATCCGGCTCGCGTCCGGAGACCAGAGCGGCGCGCGCTCCGCGGCCGGATCGAAGGTCAAGCGCGACCACGTCGTTCGGATCGAGTCGAAGATCCAGATGTCGGTGTTCGTCTTCCCTTCTTCTCGGATCGCAACCGCGATCCTCTTCTCGTCGGGCGAAAGCCGCGGAGTACTGTAGTCGGCGGGCTCGCCGACAGTGCCGAGGCGCCGTCCGGAACGGTCGAACCAGGAGAGCTGCCGGCTCTTCGCCCACGGCGCGGAGTAGGCCATGGTCGTGTCGGTGACCGAGAACGGCGCGTACCCCGGCGGGTTTCCGGTGAGAACGCCCTCCGCTACGCGAACGGGGTTACCGCGGACCTGTGCGGATTCTTCGTCGAACGGGTACGCGACGAGCATTCCCTGCTGGACGGTGAGCAGATATCCCGCGGCGTAGCCGCCCATGGCGTCCGATTTGACGATCAGCCGGGCCTTGCGCGAGTCGAGGGACGCCACGTAAATCCCGGTGTGTTGCGGCTTGGAGCTTCGCGACCAGAACAGGAATCGCTTTCCGTCCGGCAGAAAGGACGGGTATCGATGCCGGTCGTCCCCGCGCGCTGCGTCGAAGTCGGTCGCCGGCTGCGATTCTCCGCCCGTGTCCGGCACGCGAAAGAGCGGCGTCGGTGAGCTGTGCGCGAAGACGATCACTCCTTCTCTGCTCCACGACCCCCCTCGCCCTGCGACCGCGTCGCAAAGCCTCTGCGGGGTCCCGCCCGATGCTTCGACTCTCTTCAGGCTCGTCGGCGTGAAAAATCCGATGGCCCGCCCGTCGGGAGACCAGAAGGGATGAAGAGCGTCTTCGGTGCCGGCAAGAGGGACGGCATCGAAGCTGTCGAGAGGACGTAACCACAATAGGGGCCGCCCGCCCGAGGCGTTGGCAACGAAGGCAAGCGTTCGTCCGTCGGGAGAGAGAGCCATCTGAGCCGAAGAGAGCTCGCCGGGCGGCGTGAACATCGTCTTCACGGGCGCGAGAACGGAAAACCGCGCGACCGGGGCGCGAGCGGACGACCGACGCCAGTCGCGCGCGGCGAGCCCGATCAATCCGGCCGTGGCGAGGACCGCGAGAACCCAGGCGATACGCTCGCGCCCTTTCCGTCTCGCGATGACCGGAGCCGGAAGCCCGACGGCCGATCCGCCCTCCTGGATCCACTTGAGCTGCACGCCGATGTCGTGCGCGGTCTGCCAGCGGTCGTCGGGATCTTTCGCCAGGCACGTCCGCACCACGCGGTCGAACGCGGCGGGCGTCATGGGAGCGACGGTCGAGACCGCCGGAGGCTCGGACCCCATGATCGAGGAGATGAGAGACGCCTGGCTTCGGCCCGAGAACGCCTTCTTCCCCGTCGCCATCTCGTAGAGCACCGCACCGAACGCGAAGATGTCGGTGCGCGCGTCGGCGTCACGCCCCTCGAGCTGCTCGGGCGCCATGTACTGGAACGTGCCGAGGATCGTTCCCTCTTCCGTGAGGTTGGAGCCCCGCGCCTCCGTCGGCAGGGCGGTCAGCGACGCGCCCGAGCGTGCGGCGGACGGCGCGACCGCCTTTGCGAGCCCGAAGTCGAGCAGCTTCACGCCCGATTTCGTCAGCATGACGTTGCCCGGCTTCAGGTCCCGATGAACGATCCCCTGGCGGTGCGCTTTGTCCAGCGCGTCGGCGATCTCGAGCCCGTAGCGCAACACCGAGTCGAACGCGAGCGGCCCCTTCGCCAGGCGGTCCGACAGCGGCTCGCCCTCGAGGTACTCCATGACCAGGAACTCGACGCCGTCCTGGTTGCCGACGTCGTACAGCGCGCAGATGTGCGGATGAGAAAGCGACGAGATCGTCTTCGCCTCCCGCTCGAAGCGCTGGCGAACCTCCGTGCTCGCGGCGAGGTGAGACGGCAGCACCTTGACGGCGACCGTGCGCTCGAGGCGCGTGTCCCGCGCCCGGTAGACCTCGCCCATACCTCCCGCGCCGACCGGCGCCACGATCTCGTAGGGACCGAGGCGAGTGCCGGGGGCTAGGCTCACGGGAGGATCAGCCGTGAATGCGTTTCGTCAGGGCGGGCACGCGCCCGACCATGCGGGCGTAGACGGCCATTTGGCCGCGGTGATACTCCTCGTGGGAAATCCCGTGGTTCATCCAGGCGACCCGGGTCCCGCGCTGTCCGTCGAAGCGGTTGATGAGCTGCAGCATGTGGAGCTCGCCGGCCGCGCGAATCCTCTTCTCCCCGTCACTGTGGGTCTGCCGCAAGGCGGCCAGGAGCTGGCGCTTCGAGCGCATCCCGGAGATCCCCCGCGCGTACTCGATCAGGAGTCCTTCGTAGGACTTGCGGCGGAAATCGCCGTCGGGACGCGAGAGCTCTCCGGACATCAGAAGCCCCGACTCGATGACGTGCTGGAGCAGCTCGATGACCGATCGGCTCTTCTCGGACGGCTTGAAGCCGAAGTCTTTCTCGGGAAGGCTGCGGGCCTCCTCGATCACTCCGGTCCGCGTGTAGGCCCACGCTTCGAGGACTTCATCCAAAACGCTCCGTAGGCTCATGTGTGATCTTTCCTTCGCGCGCTCGCCGTGGCGAGCGAATCCGGTCCGTTTGGGTGCGGAGAATGATAACCGGCCCGAATTCCCGCCGCGAAGGCCCTATTTCGGCAGCCCCGCCGTCCAATCGAGGACGAGCGTGATGGGGGCCGGCGCGGTTTCCGCGGTTCGGACGTTCAAGAGGATACGCAGACCATCACGACTGACGTCCGAGCCCTGGGGGTTGGGCGTCGCGAAGAGATCCTTCGGGGCCGATACCTGAAACGACGGAGACCGCCGGATGGAGACGACCTTCCGCATCTCGGGCGGCTCGAAGTACACGAGCTCGTCCCCGCCGGCCGTCCATCTCGGCGCCCGGCCTCCGTTCGTTGACACCTGCCACTTCTCGCCGGTCGGCGGGAACGGCTGGACGACCACCTCGGGCTTCCCGGTCTCGTCCGTGGTGTACGCGAGGAATCCACCGTCCGGCGAGAAGCGCGCTTCGGCTTCCACGAAGGCAGTGGCGACGAGCGGTGTCGCCTTGCGGTCCCCGGAAAGCGACAACAGCCAGATGTCGAGTTTCGTCCGGGGGTCGGCCAACGTGAAAGCGAGCCAGCGGCCGTCGGGGGAGACATCGAGCGGTTCCTTCCAGTGATCGCTCTCGAAGAGCAGCTCCTCGGATCCCGCGCCGCTCGCCGGCTTGGTGTAGAGGTTCCCGATTCCGGCCTTGTTCGAGCTGAAGTAAAGCCGGGTTCCGTCGGCGGACCACACGGGATCCGATTCGCGCGCCGCGTCGAACGTGAACCGCGATCCGACGCTGCGGGAAACGTCGTAGATCCAGATGTCCGCGCTGCGCGTCGTCGGATCGACGCGTCGGGTCGCCACCCGCGACCCGTCCGGCGAGATCCGGGGGTCCTCCGCGTACTCGGCTTCCGGGCCCAGAGCGGCAAGTCGCTTTCCGGAACGGTCGAACCAGACGAGCTGACGGGACACGGGGCTCGGGCCCTGGTGGACGAGCGTGCCGTTGTCGGAGGTCGCGAACGCCGCCGAACCCCAGGTCGCGACGTACTGAACGTTCCGTCCGACGACCACGGGCTCGCCGGAAACCCGGAGTTCTTTCGGATCGAACGGCTGCGCCGTGAGGACGCTTTCGCGGATGAAGAGCAGGTATCCGGGCTCGGCGTAAGCGGCCGGCACTTCCAGGTCGAGCACGCGCTTTCTGTCCTTCGAATCGAGCGAAGCGACGTAGATCCCGCTGTTCTGAGCCGGCTCCGCCCGCGCGAAGTAGAGGAAGTGCTTTCCGTCCGGAAGGAACTGCGGCCGCCAGTGAGCCGTCTCGCCGCGCGACTTGTCGAGCGTCGTCACCTGCTCGATGGGGCCGCCGGAAGCCGACACGCGGAAGATGGGGCTCGCGCCCGTCTTCTCGAACAGGATGACGTTGTCGCGGTTCCACGCGCACCCCCGCCCGTCCGCCATGTCGGCGATCTTCTGGGGAGGGCCCGCCGGAACCTCGAACTTGAACAGCCCGGCCTGGACTCCGTAGCCGACGAAGCGCCCGTCCGGCGACCAGAACGGATCGTAGGGGTCGCGCGTATCGGCGAGCTTCACCGCCTCTCCGGAATCGAGCGAGCGCGTCCAGAGCCAGCCGGAACCGTCGGGGTCGACCGCGGCGAACGCCAGGCGGCGGCCGTCGCGGGAGATCGCGACCGGCCCGTCGATCGGGTTGAAGATCGTCCCGGGCGCGGGAAGGATCGAAGCGCGCACCGGCAACCGCGGCGCGGGGCTTCGGCGCAGGTATCCGAGCCCTGCGATCGCCGCGAGAGCGGCGAAGATCGCGGCGATCCCCCAGGCCAGTCGCTCCCGGTTCTTCCGCTTCGCCACGACCGGCGCGGGCAGTCCCGCGGCCGAGCCGCCCTCGGCGACCCACTTCAGCTCGAGCATCACGTCGTGCGCCGTCTGCCACCGGTCGTCGGCGTCCTTGGCGAGACACGTCCGCACGACGCGGTCGAACGCCGGCGGGGTCATCGGCGCGACCGTCGAGACCGGCGGCGGCTCGGATCCCATGATCGAGGAGATCAGCGACGCCTGGCTCTTTCCCGAGAACGCCTTCTTCCCGGTCGCCATCTCGTACAGCACACAGCCGAACGCGAAGATGTCGGTGCGCGCGTCGGCTTCCTTCCCCTCGAGCTGCTCGGGCGCCATGTACTGGAAGGTCCCGAGGATCGTGCCCTCCTGCGTCAGGTTCGATCCCGCCTGCGTCGGAAGCGCGGTCAGCGATGCCCCTGAAAGCTTCCCGGCCGGCGCCACCGCCTTGGCCAGCCCGAAGTCGAGCAGCTTCACCCCCGACTTCGTGATCATCACGTTGCCGGGCTTCAGGTCCCGGTGCACGATCCCCTGCCGGTGCGCCTTGTCCAGCGCGTCGGCGATCTCGACGCCGAACCGCAGGACTTGGTCGAAGACGAGGGGACCCTTGAGCAGCCGGTCCGACAGCGTCTCGCCCTCCAGGTACTCCATGACCAGGAACTCGACGCCGTCCTGGTTGCCGACGTCGTAGAGCGCGCAGATGTGCGGGTGGGAGAGCTGCGAAATCGTCTTGGCTTCCCTCTCGAACCGCTGGCGGGATTCGGCGGAGGACGAGAGGTGCGGCGGAAGCACCTTCACGGCCACCGTGCGCTCCAGCCGCGTGTCCTTCGCCCGGTAGACCTCCCCCATCCCGCCGGCGCCGATCGGCGCGAGAAGCTCGTAGGGCCCGAGGCGGGTCCCGGCGGAGAGAGTCACTGCCGATCCCGCTTGTCGCGCAACGGCCGCGTCGTCATTCCTTCGAGATAACCCTTCATCTGCGCAGCGGGTTTCTCGTGAACCATCGACGAACCGTCGATTCGCTGGATTCCCGGAAAAACGTCCAATCCCCGATCAAACGAAAGGATGCGGCCGACCCCCTGCCGCTCCATGATCGCGAGATGGATTGCATCGCGTGCGGAGAGCTGCGCATAACCGAGCACGATCGTCTTTGCTCTTTCGACCGAGGGCCGATCGATGGAAAAGACTTCGTCCGTCATCGAGGCCAATGCGTCGAATGCGGGTTGGATCGCGAGCGGCCGGCGGATTGCGACGTATCGATGCAGGATTTCCTGAAAGACCTCGGCGTCGGTGACCAGAGATTCGCGATCGCGGACACAACCCTCGAGAAGGCGCTCGACGTCGGCCTTGCGCGCGCGATCGTCTCCCACGAGATACATGGGGACGTTCGAGTCGACGAAGATCACTCGCTGGTCTCGAGATATCCCCGCTCGATCTCTTCCAGCATCTTCGCGATGTCGGGGGCGGGAAATGAATGACGCGCGGCCGCGCGGATCGCAGCGAGCTTCCGTTCCGGATCACGTGACGGAACCTCTCGACGAGCGGAGCGCAGGGCTTGACGAACCCATTCGGCGACCGTCATTCGTTCCGCCCGGGCCGCGCGCCGGATTTCCTTCAGCTCCTGTTCTTCGAGGAGGACCTGAAGTCTCTTACTCATTGCTGGAGTCTATCTGACTCACACTCATGAGTCAACGTGAGTCACCGTTTCTGGAGCATCCCCGTCCAGTTGAGCGCGACCGCGACCGTGTCGGGATCGCTTTCCGGCGCCCGGCGGATCACGAGGAAGCGCTCGCCATCCGGCGAAACGTCCGGGGTCCCGGCTGTCAGGGTCATTTGTTGGGACGAATGATAATCGCGGACCCGCGACCTGTTCGCGCCCTCGCCTACTTCGGAAGCCCCGCCTGCCAGTTGAGCACCAGGACCAGCGGCGGCGGAGGCGCGTCCGACGCCCGCACGATGATCAGGAACCGGCCGTCCGGAGCGACGTCGTACTTGAACGGGGCGAAGGCTCGAAAGATGACGTGAACCGGAACGTCGAACAGTCGCCTGGGCGGTCCGCTCGGGACGTCTTCGGCGGCCTCGAACGGAACCGCCATCATGGTTCTGCCGTCGAGGTAGAAGAGCTCGCGGCCGTCCCGGCTCCATCGGGGCTGGATCCCGCCATCCGACGAGACGCGGCGGCGCTGCGAGGGGTCCGCGAACCTCGCCACGAAGACCTCTTTCCTCCCGGACTCGTCGGAAACGTAGGCAACCCGCCTCCCGTCGGGGGAGAACGATGCCTGATCCTCGTCGAAAGTCGTCCCGATGAAATCGCGCGGCCGCGGCTCCCCGGAGAGGGGGAGCAGCTTCAAGTCCCCGCGGCTCGCGGACGAGAACTCCCGATAGAGAAGAAAGCTCCCGTCCGGAGAGACGTCGTTCGGCCAGCGGGCGCTCGCCGTCGCAAACTCGACCTCGGCCTCTTCGCCGCCGGACGACGGCATCTCGAAGATGTTCCAATAGCCCTGCCGGCTGCTCGAGAAAAAGATCCGCGCACCGTCCGGCGAGTAAACCGGGTTCAGTTCGGGGAACGCCTCCGGCCGGGTCGATCGCGTCCCGGTTTGGAGCCGCGTATCGAAGAGCCAGATGTCGGGCGGATTGGCCAGTTGCTCGACGACACTGACGGCGAGCTGCCGGCCGTCGGGCGAAAGGCGCGGGCACAAGTACATGCCGGGCGCTCCGATACTGCCGACTTCCTTCCCCGTCCGGTCGAACCAGGAGAGTCGAGAGAGTCGGGCGTCCGTCCTCGGCGCGTAGGCGAGAACGTTCTCCGACGCGGCGAACACTGCTCTGCCGGTCGGCGGAAAGAACTCGACTCCGTCCACGAGCTCGAAGGGCTCGCCCTCGATCTCGGCGCGGTCCGCGTCGAAACGGGCCGCCATCAGTCGTCCCGAGCGGTGGAACAGAAGGTAGCCCGGCGGTGAATAGACCGTGTGCGAGTGCTCACGCAGAATCTCGCGGCTTTCCGTCGATCCGATCGAGGTCACGTGGACGACGCTCTGCCCCTGCCCGATCCGAGCCGTGTAAAGAAATCGGCGGCCGTCCGGCAGGAGAGTGGGAAAGCGATGCTGGCTCCCCTTCTCCGTCCGAGTGACCGGAACTGTCGATCCCCCCGAGGCCGAAACCCGAAAAATCGGGGTTCCCCGGCCCCCAGGAGAAAAGAGGATCGTGCCGTCGGGGCTCCACGTGCCTCCCTTCGCCTCCAACGAGTCAGCAAGTGACAACGGCGGAGAAGCCGACCGCGACGCCTGAACGGTTTTCAGTCTGCCTTCGGCGAAGAACCCGAGCGACCGGCCGTCCGGAGACCAGAACGGAAAGGTCGCTCCGTCCGTTCCCGGGATCGCGAACGACTCGAGGGAATCCAGGGGACGCACAAACAGAAGGACCTGGTCGTCGGGGTTCAACGCGGAGAAAGCGATTCGCTTTCCGTCCGGGGAAACCGCGGGCGCGCCATTGTTCGCATCGAAAAAGAAAAACTCGGTGCCCGGTGGCGGAAGCAGGGAGGATCGGATGATCTCGGGCCTCGGAGCCTTCGAGATCGCCGCTCTTCCGAGGAGGACGCCGAACCCGAGAGCGACGAGCGCGAGCGCCCAGGGGATTGCCCTCGCGCGGCTTCGCCGGAGGCCGCGGACCGGTTCGGTGGCGGGATGTTCGCGTTCCCGGTCGACCTCTCTCAACTGCCGCGCGACGTCCCGAGCCGTCTGCCAGCGGTCGTCAGGGTCTTTGGCGAGGCAGGTTCGCGTGAGGCGGTCGAGCGAGGCCGGCGTGAGAGGGGCGCTCTCGGAGATCGCGCGCGGCTCGTCGCGCAGGATCGACCCGATGAGCGACGCCTGCGTCGCCCCGGAGAACGTCTTCTTTCCCGTCGCCATCTCGTACAGAACGGCGCCGAACGCAAAGATGTCGGTGCGCGCGTCGGCTTCCTTCCCCTCCAGCTGCTCGGGCGCCATGTATTGCAGAGTCCCGAGAAGCGATCCTTCCCGCGTGATCGGAGCAGCCTGAGTCGGCAGCGCGGTGAATTGGGTCGCCGAAGAAACGGGGGCGAGCGCCTTGGCCAACCCGAAGTCGAGAAGCTTCACTCCCGCCTTCGTCACCATGACGTTGCCGGGCTTCAGGTCGCGGTGGACGACCCCCTGTCGATGCGCCTTGTCGAGAGCGTCGGCGATCTCGGTCCCGTATCGAAGGACCAGGTCGAGTGACAGCGGTCCTTTCGCGAGACGCTCCGCGAGCGTCTCGCCCTCGAGGTACTCCATGACGAGGTAGTCGACCCCGTCCTGGTGTCCGACGTCGTACAGCGCGCAGATGTGCGGGTGGGATAACTGCGAGATCGTCTTCGCCTCCCGCTCGAACCGCTGGCGCGATTCGGGCGAGGACGAGAGGTGCGGCGGAAGCACCTTCACGGCAACCGTGCGATCGAGCCGCGTGTCCTTCGCCCGGTAGACCTCGCCCATCCCGCCCGCGCCGACCGGTGCAACGAGCTCGTATGGACCGAGACGGGTGCCGGCGGACAGAGTCATTTCCTGCCGATCTCGGAAGTCCAGTTGAGCACGAGCGTCACCGGCGTGGGGGCCGTCTCCCGGGAAACCCCCTGGAGGAATCGCCGACCGTCCGCGGAAACCTCGTACGAACCCTGCGCGGTCAACAAAGACAACGTAAAGAGAAGCTTGGGCGGAGAGACCTCGAATTCGGGCCCGGGCTTGATCTCGACCGCCATCAACTCCAGATTCGGGCTCGTGTAAAAGAGCTCTCTGCCGTCGGCTCTCCAGTGCGGCGTCACCCCGCCGCCCGTCGAGATCTGCCACTTCCCGCCCGGCCCGGGAAATGGAACGACGTAGATCTCGAGCCTTCCGGATTCGTCGGAGACGTACGCCACCCAGCGTCCATCCGGGGAGAACTGGCCGTTGCGATCGATGAACTCGGACTGGACGAGTGGAAACGGCTTGCGGTCACCAAAGAGCGGCAGCACCCAGACGTCCGTCTTCGTCTTCGACAGGGTTCGACTGAAGAGAAGGTAACGTCCGTCCGCCGACCAGCTCGACGGGTTTTTCGGTTCGTCCGAACGAAAAAGGATCTCCTCGGCGCCCGTTCCGCTGGCGGACTTCACGAGGAGCGGCTGCCCCTTCCGGTCGGACGAGAAAGCGATGCGGCCGCCGTCCGGGGACCAGACGGGGCTCGCCTCGACCGTCGGCTCGAAGGTCAGGCGGCTCCGGGTGCCGCGTTTGAGATCGACGACCCAGACGTCGATGTTTCCGCCGGCGAGGTCGAAAACGCCTGCCGCGAGACGGCCGTCATCCGGCGAGAGCCGGAAACCGCGCGCGACGAGCGGTTCGTTCGTCGCGGGGCCGATCGGCTTGCCGGTTCGGTCGTACCAGGTGTAGATCGCCCCGACCAACGCCTCTCCCGTCTGGTAGGCCAGAACCCCGTTTTCCGAAGCCGCGAAGGCGGCACGGCTGAAGAGAGGGTCGACGAAAAGGTTCTCCGCCACGGGAAATGCTTCTCCGCGGAATCGCCCCTGGTCGGGATCGAACGGCTGCGCCAGCAGCGTGCTCTCCCGCGCGTACAGGAGGTGACCCGAAGCGTAAGCCGCGTTCATGGGCGCCGGTTGGAGAAGCTTGCGGTTTTCCTTTCCGTCGATGCTCGCGAAAAAGAGAGCGTTCCTCTCCGACGCGGACCCCTGGGGGGACGCAAGGTAAAGGAAGTGCCGGCCGTCCGGAAGCGCGACGGGCCATCGCTGGCTGGTATCGGCGCGGCTCGCGTCGAGTTTCGTGATCTCGACGGCCGATCCGCCGGTCTCCGGGACGCGATAGATCGGGCTGTTCCGCAACGCGAAGAGGATCGAGCCGTCGCGACTCCACGCGCCGCCGCGCCCGTCCACGGCCGGGCAGATCGTCAGGGCGGGCCCACCGCCGACCGCAATCTTTTTCAGCCGTTCGTTCGAGAAGAACCCGATGTACCGGCTGTCGGGCGACCAGAATGGAAACGTTGCGTCTTCCGTTCCCGCGAGCGCCTGCTCGGTCATCGAGTGGAGCGGCCGAAGCCAGAGGGTTCTCTTTCCTTCCGGGAGCGAGGCCACGTACGCGAGAAAGCGCCCATCGGGGGACAGCGCCATCGCGCCCGACAGACCGAAGAAGCGGAAGCTCGACTTCGGCGGAGGCAGGATGGACGTGCGGATGGTGCGCGTCTCCGTGGCCCCTCGCCAGAAGCGCAGGCCGAGAGCCGCCGAGCCGATCGTGCCGACCGCGAACAGAGCGGCCAGGACCCAGGCGAGCTTCTCGCGGGATTTGCGCCGCGCAACGACCGGCGCGGGAAGTCCGGCCGCCGAGCCACCTTCGGCGACCCACTTCAACTCCAGCATGACGTCGTGCGCCGTCTGCCACCGATCCTCCGGATCCTTTTCGAGGCAGGTCTTCACGACGCGATCGAACGCCGGCGGCGTCATCGGCGAAACCGTCGAAATCGGAGGAGGCATGCGCTCGATGATCGCGGCGATCAGTGACGCCTGAGTCCGGCCCGAGAACGCCTTCTGCCCCGTCGCCATCTCGTAGAGCAGCGTCCCGAACGCGAAGATGTCCGTGCGCGTGTCGGCGTCGCGCCCCTCGAGCTGCTCCGGAGCCATGTACTGGAAGGTGCCCAGGATCGTCCCCTCCTGTGTCAGCGCCTGCTGTGTCGGAAAGGACGTCAGCTGCTGCGGCGTCGTCGGCGCGATCGCCTTCGCCAGCCCGAAGTCGAGCAGCTTCACCCCCGACTTCGTCACCATCACGTTGCCGGGCTTCAGGTCCCGGTGCACGATCCCCTGCCGGTGCGCCTTGTCCAGCGCGTCGGCGATCTCGATCCCGTAGCGAAGCAGCTGCTCGAAGGGAAGAGCGCCCTTCAGCAACCGGTCGGAAAGCGTCTCGCCCTCCAGGTACTCCATCACCAGGAACTCGATCCCGTCCTGGTTACCGACGTCGTACAGCGCGCAGATGTGCGGATGCGAAAGCTGCGAGATCGTCTTCGCCTCGCGCTCGAAACGCCGGCGCGATTCGGCCGACGACGAGAGATGCTCCGGCAGCACCTTCACCGCCACCGTGCGATCGAGGCGCGTGTCCTTTGCCCGGTAGACCTCGCCCATCCCGCCCGCGCCCGTGGGCGCGACGAGCTCGTAGGGACCGAGGCGGGTTCCCGCGGAAAGCGTCATTTCTTCTCGAGCTCCGACTGCCAATCGAGGACGACCGTGATCGTCGGCGATACGCTCTCCGGCGCGAGAGGTGCCAGCAGAAAACGCTGTCCGTCCCCCGACACGGCGTAGTGGTGTCTCACGGCTCCTCCGTGCTGGTCGGGGGGAACCCGAAGCAGCGGCTCCGGACGACCCGCGAGCAACCTGGCTCCGTCGACCTGGACGCTGACCGCCATGAGGCGGTTGTCCGGAGCGACATAGAAGAGCTCCCTGCCATCGCTCCGCCAGAGAGGCTCGGTTCCTCCGTCCGTCGAAATGCGCACCTTCCCGCTCGGCGCCGGGAAAGTCTCGACGTAGACTTCCGGTCTTCCCGATTCGGTCGACACGTAGGCGATCCTTCGCCCGTCCGGTGAGAAACTCCCCTGGGCCAGACTGAACGGCGTCTCGAGAACCGGAAACGGTTTTCGATCGCCGAACATCGGCAGGACCCAGAGAGAAGTCCTCACCGCGGCGAGCATTCGAAGGCTGGCGGCGTCCCTATCCAGATTCGGCACGGCCGTCGTTGGAAGATCCCCCTTTTCGTAAAGGATGAAACGACCATCCGGCGACCAGTCGGTAGGAATGTCGAACGTTGTGGATTCGAGAAGCGATTCTTCCGGACCGACTCCGCTCGCGGACCTCTCGGCGAGGCTGGTGTGACCGGTGCGGTTCGAGGAGAACGCGACCCGCCCTGCGTCGGGTGACCAGACCGGTGCGAATTGCTCCCAGGTTTCGGACGTGATCCGGGAGCTGACGCCGCGCGAGAGATCCAACACCCAGATCTGCCGGCCGCCGACCGACGGGTCGAGCAGATCGATCGCGACCCGTTGCTCGTCGCGCGAGAGCCGAAAGTCGAGGTAGTGGCCGCTCGGTCCCGCGGGTTCGAGCCGTTTCCCTTTTCGGTCGTACCAGACGAGATGGTGGATCGTGGCCGAGCCGCCGCCGTAAGCCAGCACTCCCTGTGTTGCGGTGAAGCTCGCGGGCGACGTCGGGTCGGCCACCCTCACCGTTTCAGCGATTCGAAATGGTTCGCCGGTCACCCGGAGTGCCTTCGCATCGAAAGGATGCGCCAGGAGGGTCCCCTCTCGGAGAAACAGAAGGTATCCCGGACGCACATAGACGGCGTTCGATTCCGCCTCAATCAGCTTGATCGTCT
>Ga0209974_10000203_pt1 | contig 19088 bp, 19 predicted proteins | sample InoplaM3SPM_FD_187592 | JGI IMG/M metagenome (GOLD analysis project Ga0209974, IMG submission 187592) | Arabidopsis thaliana rhizosphere microbial communities from the Joint Genome Institute, USA, that affect carbon cycling - Inoculated... | ecosystem: Host-associated > Plants > Roots >...
ATTCGGCTCCGAGCCAGTATTCGCCACGGCCATGAGCTGGGACTTGCCATCGCCCTTCATCCACGAGCGGATGGCGGTCCATGCCGAGATCGATGGCTACGGACATGTCAACAATGCCGTCTACGTCACCTGGCTCGACGACTGCGCCTGGGCGCACTCGACGGACCGCGGCATTCCGCCGGAGATGTGCCGGCGGCTGGGGCGCGGCATGGCGGTGTGGCGCACGCAGATCAACTACCTGCTGCCGGCGTTGGAGGGCGATCACATCCAGGTAGCGACCTGGCCGGTGCGGAACGACCAGCGACTGCGCATCGACCGGCGTTTCCAGATCCGCCGGGGCGAGGACGGCGCTACGCTGCTGCGGGCATTGATCCACTATGTCTGCATCGATCTCGAGAGCGGTCGCGCGCGGCGGATGCCGGCGGAGTTCACGCGCTATACCGTCGCACCCGAGGTCGAGGCGGCGCTGCGTGGACAGACGGAACGATTCCTTCCGGGTGTCGAACCGGAGTAGGAAACGGCTATCCTTGCGCCTTTCGACCCCGGCAGAGGGACCCCGCCATGACTGCATCCACCGACTCCGCCGAGCTTGCCGGCCTCCTGCAGAAGACCCCGCTCACGCGCCGCACAGTGCTGGTGTCGACGCTTTCCGTTGGATTCGCCGCGGCCGTGCAGCCGGTTACCGCGCAGACGTTGACGACCGACACCAACGGTCTTGACGCCGGAGAGGTCAAGATCCCGACTGCCGATGGTGAGATCCCGGCCTACCGCGCAAAACCGGCGGCTGCGGGGCCGCACGCGACCGTACTGGTCGTGCAGGAGATCTTCGGCGTTCACGAGCACATCAAGGATGTGTGCAGGCGCTTCGCGAAGCAGGGCTATTGCGCGATCGCGCCCGAGCTATATGCGCGCCAGGGCGACGTCTCGAAATACACAGACTACCGCGACATCATGTCGAACGTGGTTTCGAAGGTCCCGGATGCGCAGGTGATGTCCGATCTCGACGCGACCGTCCGCTGGGCCGACAAGAACGGTGCCGATGCAAAACGTGTCGGTGTCACCGGGTTCTGCTGGGGCGGGCGGATCGTCTGGTTGTACGCCGCGCACAGCAAGGATCTCAAGGCGGGCGTGGCGTGGTACGGACGGCTACTTGGTACGGCTAACGAGCTGCAGCCCATCTATCCGATCGATGTCGCGGCGAAGCTCAAGGCGCCCGTGCTCGGCCTCTACGGCGGCAAGGACGACGGTATTCCGATGACGGATGTCGAGAAGATGCAGGCCGCGCTCGCCGCCGCCAAGAGTCCCTCGAAGATCGTGGTCTTTCCGGACGCGCCTCACGGTTTTAATGCCGATTACCGGCCGAGCTACCGGCCGGACGCGGCGAAGGACGCCTGGCAACAGTGCCTCGCCTGGTTCCAGAAGCACGGCGTCGCCTAACAACGTGATCCCGAACCCAGCGCCCGAAGCACGGCCGCAAACTCTTCGGCGAGCGGCGCGTCAACGCGCAGCCGCTGCTGGGTGACCGGATGCGGGAGTTCGAGCCGCACGCAGGCGAGCATCAGCCGCCGCACGTCATAGAGTCGCGCGAAGAGGCGGTTGTGCGCCCCTTTGCCATAGGTCGAATCACCAATGATCGGGTGCGACAGGTGCGCAAGGTGGCGACGGAGCTGATGCCGGCGTCCAGTCCGCGGCCGCAGCCGCAGGAGCGCGTAGCGGCTGCTCGGGTAGCGGTCGACGCGGTGGGGGATCTCGAAGGTCTCGAGCCGCTCGTAATCCGTGCGCGCGGATTGCGGCGGCCGCCCGGTCGCCGGCAGCACGTCGTCCTCGACCGGTCGTAGCGCGTGGTCGATCTCGCCGCACTCGTCGGGCCAGCCGCGCACCAGCGCGAGATACCACTTCCCGACCTCCGCGCCCGCGAAGGCCTCGGACAGATCTCGCGCGGTCGCGGGGTCGAGTGCGAATACAAGCGCGCCGGAGGTACCCTTGTCGAGACGATGCAGGGGATAGACATGGCGGCCGAGCTGGTCGCGGAGCATTTGCAGGGCGAAGCGCGTTTCGCGCGCATCGACCGGCGAGCGGTGAACGAGCAAGCCGGCGGGCTTGTCGACGACCACGAGCCAGTCGTCACGGTAGAGAATCGGCAGTGCTGTGCCGTTCATGCGGCGGCATCCGGCGGAGTATTGGCAGGAGACACGACGTGCCTTCGGAGCAGCTGACCGCCTGGGAGCAGGGCGGTTCAACGATACGCCTGCTCGGGCGGCGGATCTTCACGCGCACGGCCATTGTCGGGGACCGCAAGCCATTGCTCCTGATCCACGGCTATCCCACATCGAGCTACGACTGGCACGCACTCTGGGCGCCGCTCGCCGAGCGGTATTCGTTGTACGCGCTCGACATGCTCGGCTTCGGGCTGTCGGAGAAGCCACGTGGGGCGCACTACACCATCGAGCTGCAGGCCGATTACTGCCAGGCGCTGCTCGCTGAGCACGAGTGCGGGGCGGCGGTGCATGTTCTCGCCCACGACTATGGCGACACCGTCGCGCAGGAACTGCTCGCCCGGGATCGCGAGGGGCGCGCGCGGCTGCGCAGCGTGGCCTTTCTGAACGGAGGACTATTTCCCGAAACACACCGGCCGCGGCCGATCCAGCGGCTGCTGGCCATCCCGATGCTCGGACAATTCATTGCGCATGGCACGACCGTCAGCCGCTTCGAGTCGACGATGCGGTCCATTTCTGGCCGTAATCAGCCTTCACGCGAACTGTTGCGCGATCAGTGGGACCTCATCCAGCGCAATGAGGGATACGTCGCCCTGGCGGGCCTGATCACCTACATGAAGCAGCGGCGGGTCAACCGCAAGCGCTGGGTGGGTGCGCTGGTCGACAGCAATGTTCCCCGCAAGCTGATCTGCGGCGCGATGGATCCGGTTTCCGGAGCGCATCTCGCCGACCGCTATCGCGAGCTGGTCCCGAATCCGGACGTAACCTATCTGGACAACGTGGGGCACTATCCGCAGCTCGAGGCCCCTGATTTGGTGCTCGAGGCCTACTTCCGCTTCAGGGACTCGCAGCAGGCGTAGCCAGCTTGAACGCCTGCGTCAGGCGTCGAACAGGAAAACCCGCACCAGGATATCGGCGATCCCGATCAGCGCGGCGCCCGCGATCAGTCCTGCGCAGATTGCCTCCTGCGAATCCACCCAAAGGCGGAAACCGCCCGACTCGCGCCGCTTGCCGTAGACACGGCCCGCAATCCAGAACATGAGCGAGCCCAGGAACATCATCAGCGACGACTCGGGCGGCACGACGACGCCAAGTCCAATTGCGAGCGGCGAGAGCGGGAAGCGATTCCGCGTGCGCACGCGCGTGACCTCCATGAACAGCGCCGCAATCGCCGCGATTGCCATCGACCAGATGATGGACGTCGTAAGGAGTACCTGACCCGAGCCGCCGCCGAAGATTGTCGTCACGAGGTCCGAGACACCTTTCCACTGAACGGCGCCCGGAAACGCAAACTTGTCGCTCACCATCGTGTCCTGCACGCTCACCGCGCCGCCGGGCACGTAACGGTCGAGACCGAACAACAGGAAGTAGAGCGGGGTGGCTGCGAGCGCGCCGGCCACGATGCCGATGCCGTGGCCGATCGCCTGCTGGCGCGGTTTCGCGCCAAGCATGTACCCGGGCTTGATGTCCATCAGCAGATTCGAGGCGTTGCTCGCGACCTCGGCGGACATGACTGCGGTCATCAGGTTCGGCGCCGGCGTGCGCGGCTCGATTGCCCCCACGATGAACTGAGGGATCTTCGACAGCGAGCTCGACGGGGTGATCCCGGTGAGCGCCGTGCTGCTCGCTGCGATCAGCGCGAGCAGGAGTATCAGCGGAATCGAGGCCGCGCCGAGCCACCAGGGAACGCCAAACCAGACCTGGGCAAGGTAGACTCCGACCGCGCCGATCAGCGGCACGCCGATCACCGAGACTTTGAGCGGCAGCTCGATGTCCCGCAGCAGGTCGTCGCGCGCCGGGGCCGGGCCGCGCCGGGTGAGGGTCCGCCACGCCTGGACGAACACGTCCGGTCGTGCAAACAAGGTCACCATGGCTGCCACCACCATCATCGTGATGCCCCACCAGAGTGACCACGTGTTGAGGATGTGCGCGCGTCCAAAGGCTGCGGTGCCTTCCGCGATCGTCCCGGAGCGCGGAACGATCTGACCCGCGGTGATCATGATCGGCACGATGATCGCGAAGTTGACGATCGCGCCTACGAGCAGGCTCGATGCGGTGCGGATGCCCATCAAACCGCCGGCGCCGATCATCGCGAGATCGAGCGACGGGGAGAGCGCGAGCTGCCGCAGGTCAACGCCTGCGAGCCGAGGCAACGGCGCCAGTCCCCTATCCGCCAGCGCGTAGTACCAGCCGTCGAGCGACAGCGGCAGGTGCCAGGCGCTCGCGAGACCGAGCCACTTCTGTTGCACCATCCGCATGATGTTCTCGCCGGAGAGCACGCCGATCGTGCCGGCGATCCCGGCTGCCGCCGCGAGGACGCGGGCCTTGTACATCCCGGCCGCTGCGCCCGCCGATTCGTACAGCGCATCGAGCACGACGCCACAGGCGCGGCCCTCGGGAAAGGGATGCTGCTCGTCGTTGATGAAGCGGCGCTTCATCGGAAACGCCACCAGCACGCCCATCGAGGAGAGCACGACGTTGAAGCACATGATCTGCCACCATGGCAGCACGGCGTTGGTCGCCCACATGTAGGCCGCTATCCCCGAGGTGAGCGGCATCGTCATGTAACCCGCCGCCGTCGCAATCGACTGCGTGCAGTTGTTCTCGAGGATGGTCATGTCGCGCGCGCCCAGGCGCGACAGGATGCGGAACATCGCGAAGGCGAGGATGACCGAGGTGAGACCGACGCCGAGCGTCCAGCCGGTCTTCGCGGCGACGTATAGGTTCGTCGCGCTCAGCACCCCGCCCAGCAGGAACCCTGTCGCCGCTGCCCGCAGCGTGAGCTGCGGCATGTCGCCGCGAAAGACGTTCTGGAACCACCAGCGGTCTTTCTGCTCGCGGGTCCAGTCGCGGATCTGGTTGTCGGTGAGGTGAAGAAGCGCCATCGCAGAGTCGTTCTTGGGTGCTCGATGCAGCCGATGCCGTCGTCCTCGTTGACGCTCCAACCGAGGCGTGATCTAGTCAGACCGTGGCACACGTCGGACGCGCATCAACGAAGGCGTCAGGCGGCATCAGGACATCGCGAGATGGCCATGTCAGACCCATATGCCACAATCGCCGACGCCGACGCGTCGATGCAGCAGCGTCTCTCGGATGTTCTGGAGCTCCGGGCGAGCGATGCGCAACAGCAGGCGATGCTACGCGCCTACCTGTCGGAAATCGAGCTGCCGCATGGTGCGAGGGCATTGGAAATCGGATGCGGGACTGGAGCCATCAGTAGAACGCTCGTTGAGTCACTGAAGTTCGAAGTCACCGGGGTCGACCTCTCGCCCGTATTTGTGGCCCGAGCGCAAGAACTCGGAAAGCATTTGCCTGGGCTCACGTTCCTGCAAGGTGATGGCCGGTCGCTGACTTTGAATGATGCCTCGTTCGATCTGGTGGTGTTTCACACGACGCTGTGTCACATCCCCGATCCAGTGGCGGCGCTGCGCGAAGCCCACCGTGTACTTCGTCCAGACGGATGGTTGGCCATATTCGATGGCGACTACCCGACGACGACTGTTGCGGTGAGTGACTTTGATCCTCTCCAGACTCTTGTAAGCGCGATGGTTGCGAACTTCGTCCACAACCCATGGCTGACGCGACGCCTTTCTAGAACGCTCGCATCCGTCGGGTTTCAAGTGCGAAGCCTTCGTAGTCATGGTTACACGCAAACCGTCGAGCCGACCTATATGCTCACACTGGTCGATCGCGGCGCCGATGTGCTGTCTGGATCGGGCTCTCTTACTCCAGACGCAGCGGATGCTCTGCGGAAGGAAGCACGTCGGCGCGCGCAAGCTGGGGAATTCTTCGGTCACATTTCCTTTGTTAGTGTGATTGCACGAAAATCGAAACCCATTAGTGGCGGTGGTTCGTGAGGGATGGTTCGATGCCGCTCGCCCGACACGCCTGGTTCTCTGTACAAGGTCACGACAATCACGGCCAAGTCCAAAAGGAGCCGAATGATGGTCGCAAAGCCACAACCGGGCGAGACTGTCTGGGGCCCGCCCATATCGCCGAACTACGTCCGAAACGTTGGTCAAACAGACCCGCGCATCATCGCAATTGAAGTGAAGTCGTAAGGGCATGCTCACCGGCACGTGTCATTGCGGAGCAGTGCGGATCGAGGTCCCGCGCCGGCCGCGCATGCTCACGAACTGCAACTGCTCGATCTGTCGCCGATACTGCACGCTGTGGGCGTACTACAAGGCGTCTGATGTGCGTGTTGTTTGCAAATCGGGTGCCACAGAGTCGTACTCGTGGGGTCGCAAGGCATTGAGGTTTGTACGCTGCACGACCTGCGGCTGCGTCACGAACTGGAAGCGAGCGCGTCCGCGAAAGGTGACCTACATGGGTGTGAATATGCGGAACTTCGAACCAAGCGCGCTGGATGGAGTGCGGATCCGCCTGCTCGACGGAGCCGACACGTGGAAGTACCTTGACTGACGAAGAATCCGCGATGACGGCCATTTCGCGACCTCGCTGGCTCGGCCTGTGCACCGCGACAGTCGTCCTGGCGGTCCTGGTACTTCACGGCTGCGCGAGCGCGCCACCGCACGACGTCGCGACCCCTGATGTGATTTCGCAGCTGTCGGTACAGGCGGATGCCTGGGACAAGGCTATTCTTCGGAAGGATCGCGCCGCGATCGAACAGAACATGTCGGAAGACTTTCGTCAGATCGATGGTGCGGGAAATGTAGAGGCCAAGGCCTCATTCGTCGACGGACTCACGTCTCCCGATCTGCAGATCGACCCGTATGTGGTTGAAGACTTCGACGTCCGAGTCTACGGAGACGTGGCTCTTCTGAGCGGTCGCACCCGCATGACGGGCAGGTACCAGGGGACGCCCTTCACCAGCCATTATCGCTACATAGACGTGTATGTTCGTCGCCAGGGCCAGTGGAAGGTTGTCAGCGTCCAGATATCCCGCATTCCCAACTGACCTAAGCATTGGGAGGGAGCAGGGCAGATGAAGCGGTCTTTCCGGCAGGTCAACGTGTTCTCAGCCGATCCGCTGGGCGGCAATCCGCTTGCGGTCGTCCATGCGGCCGACGGTCTGACCGAGCAGCAGATGGCGGCATTTGCGCGCTGGACGAACCTGTCCGAGAGCACGTATCTGCTCAGCCCGACCGATGATGCAGCCGATTATCGGGTCCGCATATTCACACCCAGTGGGGAGCTGCCCTTTGCCGGGCACCCGACGCTCGGGTCCTGTCACGCCTGGCTTGCTGCCGGCGGGACACCACGCGATGGCAAGGTCGTCATCCAGCAGTGCGAGATCGGGTTGGTCCGCATCCGTCGCGACAGCGCACGGCTCGAGTTCGCCGCGCCACCCTTGCGGCGGACGGGTCCGTTGGAGCCCGAGGTGCTCGCTCGGATTTGCAAGGCCCTGAGTCTGGCGCCGTCTGATATCCGGCACCACCAATGGGTGGACAACGGACCGGGCTGGTGTGCGGTGATGCTGCGCTCCGCCAGTCAGGTGCTGTCACTCCGCCCGGAATGGGCGTCGCTTGGCGACCTGAAACTTGGTGTCGTTGGGCCGCAGTCGGCCGGCCACGAAACGGACTTCGAAGTGCGCGCCTTTATTGGCGATGGCGGGTACGAAGACCCGGTCACCGGTAGCCTCAACGCCAGTCTGGCGCAATGGCTCATTGGAGCCGGCCTGGCGCCATCGACCTACACCGTTGCGCAGGGCACGGCGATGCAACGAGCGGGGCGTGTGCATCTGCGCAAGAGCGACAACGAAGTCTGGGTGGGCGGGGATGTCGTGGACTGCATCAAGGGCGAAGTCCATATTTAGGGCCGCACGCCCCGCGAGGTCAGCACATGCAGCGCGTCAAATCGCCAAGCGGTGCCACGGTCTCATACGAGATCTACGGTACGGGCCCGGCCCTGGTGCTCGTGCACGGGGCGTTCAGCGACCACCGTACCAACTGGGAATTCGTGCGACCGCTGTTTGAGAAGCAATTCACCGTGTATGCGATCGCACGTCGGGGGCGCGGTGAGACCGACGCAACCCAGGGCCACAGCCTCGAGGACGAGAGCAAGGATGTCGTCGCGGTGGTTGACGCGATTGGTCAGCCGATATTCCTCCTCGGCCATTCCTATGGGGCGCAGACTGCACTCGCTGCCATGAGTCAGCTCGCCGATCGAGTTCGGAAGCTGGTGCTCTACGAGCCGCCAGTCCCGCCCGTGGCCGCGAAGGCAGCACTGGCGAGCCTCGAGACACTCGCAAGCGTCGGTGACTGGGAGAGTTTCTCGGTCACGTTTTTCCGGGACCTGCTCCTCACTTCGCCGCAGGAACTCGAGGCGCTCCGCGCGACCGAGCTGTGGCCGCCAATCGTCCGCGATGCGAGGGCATCGCTCGGCGATATCAGGGCAATCATCAGGTACCACTTCAACGCTGAGCGTTTTCGCGAGCTTCGGACTCCGGTATTGCTGCAGACGGGCACCGAAAGTCCGCCCCAGCTCTACGTCACGGACGCGCTCGCCGCCGTCCTGCCCAACGTCCGGGTCGAGGAACTTGCTGGCCAGGCGCACGAGGCCATGACCACGGCACCGGAAATGTACGCAGAGAGCGTGACCCGGTTTCTGCTCTCTTCGTAGACCTTCGCGTCCGAACAGCACAGCGCCAAGAGGTTCACGACATGTCTGCCCACGAGCTTGCCCAGCTGAACATCGGCATCATCAAGGGCCCGATGGACTCGCCGGTGATGGCTGACTTCGCCGCAAACCTGGAGCGGATCAATGCAGTGGCGGAAGCTGCCCCTGGCTTTGTCTGGCGGCTTCAGACCGAGGAGGGCGATGCGACCGCCATCCGACCGTTCGAGAACGAGAACACGCTCGTCAACATGTCGGTGTGGAAGGATCTCGACTCACTCCGCAGGTACGTCTATCACTCCGCGCACGTCGATGTGATGCGTCGCCGCCGGGAGTGGTTCGAGGAGATGAACGAGGCATTCCTCGTTCTGTGGTGGGTGCCGCGGGGGCACCGGCCAAGCATCACCGAAGCGATCGCGCGGCTCGATCTGCTGCGAGCCAAAGGACCGAGTTCCGAGGCGTTCACATTCCGGCGTTCATTTCCGCCGCCGGGCGCCGCGCAGGACGAATCTCCGGTCGTCTTGGGCGACAGCTGCCCTGCCACGTGACACTCCCATGTTTGAGACCACCTTTGCCCTCCAGACTATTGGTGTTACACGCTCCCGGTTGATAAGCCTCGATGACGCGCCGCTCCAGGGGGACGAGGGTGCCCCTGAGGCTTGGCTGGAGTTCAACCCTTCGATGGCGCCGGGTCTCTCAGGCATCGCGGCCGGCGACGAGCTCATCGTACTGACGTGGCTGCATCTCGCGCGACGCGATGTGCTCCAGGTGCATCCGCGCGGACGGCGCGAGAGGCCGTTGACCGGCGTATTCGCGACACGTTCGCCGGATCGTCCCAACCCCGTGGGGCTACACACAGTAAAAGTTCTGGAGGTCAGCGGACACAGGTTGCGGGTCGCGGCGATCGAGGCAGTCGACGGAACACCCATCCTCGATATCAAACCGGTGCTTCTGCAGCCCGACCGGCGGTGACGGTCGAGTCCACGCAAGGACGCCCCTGTCAGGTCAGTAGTCTGCTGCCAGAGCGATCCACCATCCTGCGACGACGACCGCGATCGCGAGCACGCCGAGCAGCAACTGTCCGCCGCCGCGAAGCGGCACGCCGCGCGACGCGCGTCCGTGCCACCAGCCCGCCATAACCCCGGTGACGAACCCCGCCAGGTGGGCGAGTACATCGGTCCGTTCGCCACCCACACCGAGAAAGGCGAGCAGCGCGACGCCCGCCAGGATTGGTGCGTAGCGATAGGGCCAGCGCTCGACGATGGCGTGACGCTGCCGCCAGCCATACGCGGCCAGCAGCCCAAGCGTCGCAAACACCGCAGTCGAGGCGCCGGCGGAGGAGTGCGCCGGTGTCTGCACCAGCGCGGTGACGAGGTTGGCGGCCACGGCTGCTCCAAGGACGGATGCCCAAGCGACGCCCGGGCCGAGCAGCTGTCCCGCGAAATAGCCGAACAGCATGCCAAACCCGAGATTCGCCACCAGGTGCGCGACATCGAGATGCAACGTCAGCGCGGTGACCGTGCGCCAGAGCTCGCCCCGCTGCACATCGCCCGCCTGCAGAGCACCCGCACCGAGCCAGTCCAGATTGAACGCGCTCACACCCGCGAGGTAGCCCACCAGCACGAGTACCAGCGCATAGACCAGCGACCCGAACTCCGCGTATGGCTGCCTCGGGGGTGGGGCAGGGGGAATCGGCCGCGGCGGGTTTTCGCGCGCGTAACGCTCGAGTTGCTGGTGCGCCAAGGTTGCGTCGTCGGCGGAGACGAATAGGTGCCAGCGGCCGCCGGCGAACACGAGCTGAGAGCCGATACCAACGGACTGCAGGACGAGCACCCGCTCGTCGCATTGGGGGCGCGACAGGCTCTGGAAGAGCTCGACGAGGTCCGGCGGTGCCTGGCCGTTCGCGTCGGTCACGACGGCAGCAGCAGCGTTTCGCCAGTTTCGAGCACGCGGAATCGCGTGGGATCGACCGCGTGCCCGTCGAAGTGGTCCGTCACCGTCGCCTTCCGCGAGTTTTCGCTGCGGCCTTGCGACCGGCAGGCCGCATGCGCTTGATGTCGAGCCGCGCCGCGAGCCTGGTCAGCTCGACCTCTGCCGCCTCGATGCTCTTGCGACCGGTATCGATGGATTCGCGCGCCCGATGAAAGTCCATGAGCTGCAGCTTCGCCAGATCGGGCTTCAACACCAGGTCCGGCGGGTCCGCCGCGAGCCGGTCGCGTGTGATCCGTTCCTGCATGATCCCGACCGCGCTCGCCATTACCTCGAAGAGTCCCGGTTCGCTGCGTCGTGCCCGGAAGGATTCCACGAGGCCGTCGATCAGTCCCGACCAGCTGCGCAGCACCGCCGTACCTTCGGCGCTTGCCGGCGTATTCTCCGAGGCGCCGGGCCGGCGGGCGGCGGCGCCGCCACGCGTCGCGCGCATCGCAGCGCGCGTGACGGGCCGGCTCAGGTCCACCGCGATTACGACATCCGCGCCCAGCGCGCGGCAGAGTGACACTGGTACCGGATTCACCACGCCGCCGTCGATCAGCCACCGATCCTGGTGCCAGCTCGGCGCAAAGAGACCCGGCAGCCCGCTCGACGCACGGATGGCGGTCATCATCGATCCGTCGCGCAGCCAGATCTCCTCGCCCGTGTATAGGTCGGTCGCGACTGCTCCGAAGGCCACCGGCAGCTCCTCGATCCTGGGATCGCCGATCTGCGTCGCGATCGCCATCATCAGCCGGTTGCCAGTCATCACGCCGCCGCCGCGAAAGACGGTATCGACCAGCCGCCAGACGTCCCGCTGGGTCATCGCGGTGACCCAGCCCTCGAGCGCTTCGAGTCGCCCGTTGGCATAGGCGGCGGCCACCAGCGCGCCGACCGACGCGCCCGCGACGATGTCCGGCTTGAATCCCCGCTCGACCAGGGCCGTGACGACGCCGATGTGCGCCCAGCCGCGCGCGGCGCCACTGCCGAGCGCGAGCCCGAGACGTAGCCGCTTCGCGGCCTGACGTCCGCTCACCTCAGGGGCGCAGAGCGCGATACAGGAAGGGGAGACTCACGTCCATGCGATAGTCGACGTCGGAGTGATCATCGTCGAACTCCTCGTAGCGGTGCGCGATCCCGGCCGCGGACAGCCGTTTCGACAGCATCCGCGTCCCGTAGTGGATGTGGAATTGGTCGCGCCACCCGCAGTCGATATAGATGCCGCGCAGGCTACGCAGGCTTCGCCGGTATCGCGCGACGAGGTTCACGGGGTCATGGCGCATCCAGCGGCGCCACCGCCCGGGCACCGCTTCGCCGGTATCGAGGTGGAACGGAAAGCGAAAGCCGAGCGGCGCTTTCGGGTCCGGATCGTAGGTCGCCGCCATGCACACGTTCATGATCGCCATGCCCTCGGCATGCGACAGCTTAGGCTTGGCCCAGATCGCGTCCAGGAACCGCTTTGCGCGGCCGTCGTCGAAACCCTGCATGAGCCGGCGGTCGCCGCGGGCGACCTCGGCCGGCACCTGCCTGCCGGCCTTGCGCGCGGGCTGGCGGTACTTGGCGAGCACGTTGAGGGTGTTGGGCCAGTCGCAGTGATAGATGAACTCGAAGTAGGCATCGCCCGAATGATCGGCGACCGCACCCCAGTGCCGGGCGTAGCGCATGCCGTGGATGATCGCGCCGTAGCCGCCGGATGACTTGCCGAAGCAGCCGCGATGCTCGCGCGAGGCGAGGGTGCGGAACTCACGATCGACGAACGGCACGATCTCGTCGACCAGGTAATCCGCGTAGCGCCCGATGGCGGTGGAGTTGACGTACTGGTTGCCGCCCAGGCTCGTAAAGCAGTCCGGCATCACCAGGATCACCGGTCCCATGCGCTTGTCGTGAATGAGCCGTGCGGCGCGCTCGGCAAGATTCTCGCTGAACGGCTTCCAGTTGAGATGCGCCGGACCGGAGCCGGTGAACCCCACCATGTCCATGAGGACAGGGAATCGCGCGCCGGGTCCGCTCCTGCGCCGGTCGTACTGCGGTGGCAGCCACACCGCAAGGCGCCGAACGTGCGGGTCGCCGAGCGGATTTTCTGCGAGCACCTTCGACCGGTGCTCGAGCATCACGATCGTTCCTGCGCCTCGTACCGGACGCTTGCGTGCCATGCGTTGCTTCCTTTGGCTACTTCCGGTCGCGGATATCGATGAAGGTGAGGAACTCGCTGCGGGTCCGCGCATCGCTGCGGAAGGTGCCGAGCATGTTGCTGGTGATCATCGAGACGCCGCGCTTGTGGACGCCGCGTGTCGTCATGCATTCGTGCACGGCCTCGACCACGACGCCGACGCCGCGCGGTTTCAGCACCGTGTTGATGCAGCCCGCGATCTCCGCAGTCATCTTCTCCTGCACCTGGAATCGGCGCGCATAGGCATCCACCACCCGCGCCAGCTTGCTGATGCCGACCACCTTGTTGGTGGGCAGGTAACCCACATGGGCGCGGCCGATGATCGGCGCCATGTGATGCTCGCAGTGCGATTCGAACTCGATGTCGCGGAGCACGACCATCTCGTCGTAGCCGGCGGTCTCCTCGAAAGTGCGCTGCAGGTACTCGCGTGGATCGACGTCGTAGCCCCGGTACCAGTCGCGATAGGCAGCTACAACACGGCGCGGCGTGTCGCGCAGACCCTCGCGGGCGGGATCCTCGCCGGCCCAGCGCAGCAGGACGCGCACCGCATCTTCCGCGGTTGCCTGGTCGACGGTCTCTTTGACCGCCTTCTTCGCCTTCGCCATAGTCGACTCCCCTTTCAGCGCCGCGCCTGGCCACGCCAGAGCATCAGCAGCACGAACCCGGCGACCATCCCGCCCAGATGGGCAAAGTGCGCGACACCCTGGCTGGTGCCGGTCACCCCGAGATATAGCTCGAGCAGGCCGTAAAGCGTGACGAACAGCCAGGCGGGCATCGGGATCGGCGGGAACAGCAATATGATACGGCGCTGCGGGAAGGCCATGCCAAATGCCAGCAGCAGGCCGAATACGCCGCCGGAAGCCCCGATCGTCGGCACGGGTGGCCGGTCGATGTTTCCCATCACGAGGAGCTGCGTCGCCGCGGCGCCAATGACGCAGAGCAGGTAGTAGATCAGGTATCGCCGCGAACCGAGCAGTTGCTCGACGTCGCCGCCGAACATGTACAGCGCCAGCATGTTGAAGAACAGGTGCGCAGGCCCCGCGTGCAGAAAACCATAGGTCAGCAGCTGCCATGGTCGGAAGATCGGTGCCCCGGGAAACTGGTCCGACCCTAATGGCCACAGCGCGAGGCTCGAAATGAGCAGTGGCCCGCTCAGGTACTGCAGGACGAAGACTGCAACGTTCGCGATCAGGAGCGCCCGTGTGACGGGTGGCATACGGCCGGGGGACATCCGGGAATCCTATCGGAAAGCTTGCCGCGACGTGGCCCGCCGGTGCTAAGTTTGCTTTCCCGCCCCGAATTCGCCCCGATCGCATGACCGCACCCGGCTGGACCTTCCATCTGCTGCTGGCCGTTGGCCTTGCCGGCATGCCTGCCGCCGCGCAAGGAGCGCGCCGGTTCGGTGCACTCGAGTTCTCGCCGTGCGCGCTGAGCTCACCGGGTCTGCCGCTCACGGTGCCCGCGCAGTGCACGTCCGTGACCGTTCCCGAGGATCATGCGCGGCCCGGCGGCCGGCGCATCGAACTCGCGCTCGCGTGGGTGCCGAGCACCGCGCGCAAGCCAGAGCCCGACCCGGTATTCATGCTGGCGGGCGGGCCGGGTCAGTCCGCGCGGGACAGCTACGCGGCTGTGTCACCCGCCTTCCGCGAAGTGCTCAGGCGCAGGCACGTCATGCTGCTCGACCAGCGCGGCACCGGGGCAGGAAATCCCCTCGACTGTGGCGTGACGGAGGAGGCCGGGCTGTCCGAAGCCACCGACGCCGCGAGCCCAGCGGCTGCGCGCGCGCAGGCCCAGCGTTGCCTCGAACGGCTCGACGCCGACCCGCGCTTCTACACGACGAGCGACGCGGTACAGGACCTCGAGACGACTCGTACCCGGCTCGGCGCGGAGCGGATCGAACTGGTCGGGATCTCCTATGGCACACGGCTCGCGCTGGAGTACCTGCGGCGCAATCCCGCGCGCGTGCGCGCCATCGTGCTCGACGGCGTCGTGCCGCCCGAGCTCGCACTCGGTGCGGAGCACGCGCGCAACCTGGAGCAGGCGATAGATGCGCAGCTCGCCCGCTGCGCCGAGGACGACGTGTGTGCACGCCAGTACGGTACGCCCCGACAGACGCTGGCGCGGCTCATGGACGAATTGCGTCGCGAGCCCCGCAGGGTACGATACCGGGACCCGAAAACGGCCGAGCCGCGCGAAGACCTGCTGACCGCGGACCTCGTGACCGGCGTGGTGCGGCTCTACGCCTACGCCCCGCAGCTCGCCGCGATGCTGCCGATGACCATCGCCCGGGCCGCGGCCGGTGATGCCGAGCTCCTCATGGCACAGGCGCGCATGATCGACGACCTGGTGGGCGAGCAGATCTCCATGGGGCTGCAGCTCTCGGTGACATGCGCCGAGGACGCGCCCTTGCTCGATGCGAACGCGGGCGATGCCGATACGCTGCTTGGTGGCGGGTTCGTGGCTACGATCAGGGCCGCATGCGAGGTCTGGCCGCGCGGACGGATGCCAGCGGATTTTCATGCGCCGATCGCGAGCGATCGACCGGCTCTTCTGCTCTCGGGGGAGCTCGACCCGGTGACCCCGCCGCGCTACGGCGAGCAGGTCCTGCGCGGCCTTCCGAACGGTCGGCACCTGGTCGCGCGCGGCCAGGCACACAACGTGATGATGGCGGGTTGCATGCCGCGGCTGATCGCGGAGTTCATGGACTCTGCGGATGCGCGCACGCTCGATGCGAGCTGTCTCGAGCGCCTGATCGAGACGCCGCCGTTCTCGGGTGCTTACGGCTGGGAGCCATGATGCGTCGAAGCCTGCGGCGAGACCGCCGATGATTGAGGTGCAGGACCTGCACAAGTCCTTCACGATCCGCGGTGTGCCGCTGCATGCGGTGAACGGGGTGAGCTTCGCCGCGGCAGACGGCGAGATCACCGGGCTCCTGGGTCCGAACGGCGCGGGCAAGACCACGACGCTCAGGATGCTCTACACGCTGATGCAGCCGGACCGGGGGCGGGTGATCGTCGACGGGCTCGATGCTGCGTCGGACCCGACAGGCGTACGCGCGCGGCTTGGCGTGCTGCCGGATGCGCGCGGCCTGTACAAGCGCCTGAGCGCCCGGGAGAACATCGAGTACTTCGCGCGGCTTTACTCGATCCCTGAAGCGGTGATCGCTGCGCGCATCGACAAGCTTTCCCGCGCGCTCGACCTCGGCGACTTCCTCGAGCGGCGCACCGAGGGGTTCTCGGGCGGTCAGCGCACGCGCACCGCAATCGCGCGCGCATTGATCCACGATCCCCGGAACGTGCTGCTGGACGAGCCCACGAACGGTCTTGACGTCATGACGACGCGAGCGCTCCGCGTCTTCCTCCGCGGTCTGCGCGCCGAGGGTCGCTGCGTGCTGCTGTCGAGCCACGTGATGCAGGAGGTCGCGGCGCTCTGCGACCGTATCGTCGTGATCGCGAGCGGTCATGTCGTTGCGCAAGGCACGCCCGAGGAGCTGCGCGAACGGACAGGCGCGGCGAACCTCGAGGACGCGTTTGTCCGCGCGATCGGCAGCGACGAAGGGCTGCTCGCATGAGAGAGATCTGGATCGTCATGCGCAAGGAGCTGGTCGATGCGTTCCGCGACCGCCGCATGGTGCTGATGGCATTCCTTGTGATGCCGCTCGCGGTGCCGAGCCTGCTCGCCGGGATGAGCGCGGTCGGCATACGCAAGCAACTGCAGAAGCTCGAGGCGACGCTCGAGCTGCCGGTGATCGGTGCGGAGCGCGCACCCAACCTCATGGCCTGGCTCGGCAGCCACAACATCCGGATCGTCGCGGCGCCGGAGGATCCGGACGGCGTGGTGCAGCGGCAGGAACGCGAGGCGATTCTCCGCATCTCGCCGGACTACGGTGCGCGCTGGCGCGCCGGTGAGCCGGCGCGCGTCGACCTGATCTATGACAGCTCGCGACCCGTGCAGACGGGAACCTCGGTGGCGCGGGTGCGCAGCCTGCTCGAGGCCTACTCGGGCCAGATGGGAACGCTGCGGCTCATCGCACGCGGCGTGCATCCATCCGCGGCTGAGCCGGTGCAGCTCGCTCTTCATGACGTCGCGACGCCGGAGTCCCGCTTCGACCTGACGCAGCAGCTGCTGCCTTACCTGCTGCTGCTGCTCGCCTTCATAGGCGGGATGCAGCTAGCCATCGACGCGACGGCGGGGGAGCGCGAGCGGCAGTCGCTCGAGCCGCTGCTCGCGACACCCGCGTCGCGCGGCGCGCTGATCAGCGGCAAGATTCTCGCGACCGCGGTATTTACCCTGGCGTCGCTCCTGGTCACGCTGCTCGCCTATCGCGTCGCATTCGCGGTGATACCCGTGGAAAGCCTCGACATGACGCTCGAGGTGTCGGCGCGCTCGCTCGTCATGCTGCTCGTCGTGATCCTGCCGATCATCCTGCTGGGTGCGAGTGTGCTGACTGCGCTCGCGGCCTTCGCCCGCAGTCATCGCGAGGCACAGGGCTACCTGCCGGTGCTGATCTTCCTGCCTATGGTGCCGACGCTGTTCCTGATGGTCGCGCCTGTGCGGACGCAGCTCTGGATGCTGGCCGTGCCGTTCCTGGGGCAGAACCAGCTCATCCTGCGGGTGCTGCGCGGCGAGACGATCCATTGGTGGGAATGGACCGTAAGTCTCGGGGTTGGTTTCGCGCTCGTTGCGCTCGTCTGGTTCGTTGCGGCGCGCCTGTATCATCGCGAGCAGCTGGCGACTTCCGCCTGACGCACACAGCTTCGGACACGCGATGCGGATCGGGATCATCGGCGCGGGCTTGAGCGGGCTCGCCACCGCGTTTTATCTGTCGCGGCTCCTGACAGGTTCCCGGAACGTGGTGTTCGAGGCCGAACCGCAGGTGGGCGGGACCCTGCGGACTGTCGAGATCGACGGCTTTCGCTTCGAAACCGGCGCCAATGGATTTCTCACCAACAAGCCGGACTGCATGCAGCTCGTCCGCGACGCCGGGCTCGCGGATCGCCTGGTGCGCAGCGCGCCGGCCGCGCGCCGGCGGTTCATCTACACGAATCGGCTGCATCCGCTGCCCGAATCGCCGCCGCTTCTGTTCAAGAGCGCACTGCTGACCTGGCCCGAGAAACTGCGCGTAGCCGGAGAGCTGTTCGTTCGCCCGCGACGCGAGGCTGGGGAGGAGAGCCTGCGCGAGTTCGGCGACCGACGTCTTGGGCCGGCGTTTACCCGGGTGTTTCTCGATGCGATGGCGGCTGGAATCCACGGCTCGACGCCCGATCGCCTTTCGGTGCAGGCGGCCTTCCCGATGATCGCGCAGCTCGAACGCGAGCATGGCGGACTGCTACGGGGGATGATCGCGCGGCGCGGCGGTTCCGGTCCGGGCGGCGGACTCGCGAGCTTGTCGGGCGGGATCGGCGTGCTGGCGCGCCGGCTTGTCGAGCTGACGCCCGCCGACTGGCGACTTGGCGATCCGGCGCGGTCCATCGAGCGACAAGGCGCCGGGTTTCACATCGTCGGCTCTCGCTCGACGGCTGAAGTCGACCAGGCCGTGGTCTGCGCGCCGGCGTTTGCGGCAGCGGAGATTCTCGGAGGGCTCGACGCAGAACTCGCAGCACAGCTCGCGCGCGTCGAATACACGCCGATCGCGGTAGTGGGCCTCGGCTACCGCTCCTGTCCGGTGCCTCTGGACGGATTCGGGCTGCTCACGACCAGCGCGGCACAGGTGCCCATCCTGGGCGTCACCTGGGACAGCAGCATCTTCCCGGACCGCGCGCCGCCGGGCGGGTGCGCGCTGCGTGTGATGATCGGCGGCCAGCGTGCACCGGAGCTCGTCGCGCTTGGCGAACGCGAGCTGATCGAGACCGCCCGTGCGGGTCTCCGGGCAACCATGCAGCTCGATGGGGAGCCCGACGTGACCTTCGTGCGGCGCTGGCCGCGTGGCATTCCCGCCTACTCGCCGGGGCACCTGGCGGTGGTGGACGCCATCTTCGCGCGCGTCGCGCGGATTCCCGGTCTGCATCTCAACGGCAATGCCTACCGGGGTGTCGCGATGAACGATTGCGCCCGCGAGAGCCGCGAGCTCGCGCTCAGGATCGCCACCCGTCAATAATTGATCCGTGGCCATTTTTTCGAGCCCCATGCTGACCGTTGACGACCTGCACAAGGCA
>Ga0209974_10000204_pt1 | contig 19046 bp, 15 predicted proteins | sample InoplaM3SPM_FD_187592 | JGI IMG/M metagenome (GOLD analysis project Ga0209974, IMG submission 187592) | Arabidopsis thaliana rhizosphere microbial communities from the Joint Genome Institute, USA, that affect carbon cycling - Inoculated... | ecosystem: Host-associated > Plants > Roots >...
CGCAAGCAGCCGCTATCACTCAGAGAAGAAAGACTCGCCTGACTCGACTAATTCTCATTCTCCGAATATTACACCTTTCGACGTTACGAGGGCGGCTTCGCCGGGGCGGCTTGCAAGGCTTTTTGCATCGCCTCCATTTCTACTCCAAAGGTCCGCCAATCGCCTTTGTTCAGCGCCTCAAATGCTCGACGATAGTGGTTGAGGGCTTCCGCATTTGCGCCCGCGGAAGGCAATTCGGCGCCGCGGTCTGGAGTTGATCCGGTCGTTGACGCGACGACAGCCGGCTTGCGTGCCTCCGGCGTGACTAGCGCTGCAAGCAAGCTATCGACGTCTTGAGCCATCACCACACGATCGCCGGTCGAAGCAATCAGGCGTTTGAGCTCCGGCAACTGGCGGCTCTCCGCACTGAGATACAAAGGTTCCACATACAGCAACGTGTCGTCGATCGGAATCGCCAACAGATTACCGCGGATGACGCGGGAACCGGCCTGATTCCACAGCGAAAGCTGCTGGGAGATCGTCGTGTCCTGATCGATGCGCGCTTCGATCTGTGCGGGACCGTAAATGAGATTCTCCTTGGAAAAGGCATACTCGATCACTTTTCCGTAGTTTGGTCCGTCGCAACGCGCCGCCAGCCAGGCAATCATGTTGTCGCGATTGTTCGGCACCATCGGCAGCATCAAAATAAACTCCTCGCGCGGCTCCCCCGGCAGTCGCATGATCGTGTAGTATGGCTGCATCACGCCAACTTGCCCTTTGTGATTTTCCCGCGGAAAATTCCAAAGATCTTCTTTGTTGTAGAACACCTCCGGGTCTTTCATGTGATAGGTGCCGTACACTCTGGCTTGAATAATGAACAGATCTTCCGGGTAACGAATGTGCTTGCGCAGCGAATCCGGCATCGATGTCATCGGTTGGAATAGCGTCGGGAAAATACGCTGGTAAGTGAGAACGATCGGATCGTTCGGGTCGGCAATATAAAAAACCGGGTTGCCGTCATAGGCATCGACCGCTATCTTCACCGAGTTGCGGATATAATTGATGCTGCCGGGTTGGGTCACTTGGGAGTACGGCAACGAGTCGCTGATGGTGTAAGCGTCCTGCAACCAGATCAAGCGCCCGTCGTTGACGACCAGATAAGGATCGCGATCGAGACGGAGAAACGGCGCGATCCGCTGGATGCGCTCCTGAATCAGGCGACGAAAGAGAATTTTGCTCGACGAGGTTACGTTGTCGCTGATGAACAACTTGAAATCGCCAAACGACCAGGCAAATAGCGCACGCCGCCAAAGACTGCCCAATGATACGCCATCACGGCCTTCGTAAACGTTGTAGACATTTTCTTGACCTTTGGCGTAATCGAATTCTTTTGTTCCGCCTCCTACCACGACGTAGTTGCGCGTCTCCTCGCCAAAATAAATCTCCGGGCGGTTGATCTTGAGCTCCGGAGGACCGACGGGGGGAATGTCCTTGACGTAAAAAACCGGCAGCCCCTCCTCATCGAAGCGATTAACCGGGTTCATGGCAATGCCGTTGCCGTGGGTAAACTTGAAGCGCTGATTGATCCAGGTTTGCGCGTCGGCCGGCAGTTTCGACTGATTCAACTCTCGGGCCGACAGCAACACTTGCCGGTAGCTGCCATCGATGGTGTAACGATCGACATCGATGTCGTGAAAGTCGTAGTACAGGCGGATTTCTTGCAACTGCCTGTAGGTATCCGTTAGCGGGCGCGGATCCCACCAGCGAATATTTTGGATCGTCGCTTGATTCGCCGCGATCACCTCCGGCGTGAGTTTTCCTTTCGACGGGAACGGCGCGCTCGTGATGTGATCGAGACCGAAGCCATATCGGGTGAACTCGATGTTAGTGGCGATGTAGCGCGACTCGAGCTTCAATTCGTCGGGCTTGACCCAATAACTCTGAAACCCGCCGGGCACGATTGTTTGGACAATCGACACGGCGAAGACAATGAGCACAGCCGCGATGGGCAGGCGGATACCACCTTGCCAAATATTGTAAGCGCATAGCGCGGCCGCGATGAGTGCCGCACCGGCGAGAGCGATCAACAACGGCAAGCGCAGATGAACGTCGGTATAGGCGGCGCCGAAGACGATCCCATTATTGCTGGTTAATAAGTCATAGCGCTGCAGAATATAGCCGCACGCTTTCGCGACAAAAAACATCCCCAGCAGGCCGGAAAGATGACGAATGGCAGCGCCGCTTATCGCGGGGAATCCGGTCTGCTGATAATCAATCGAGCCGCGAGCAACGTAGATAACGACGGCGATGGCGGCGCTTAGAAAAATTATCAGCAGCGCCCAATCCTTTAGCAGTTCGTAGACCGGCAGCGCAAATACATAGAACGCGAGGTCATTGCCGAATACAGGGTCAGACCGTCCGAACGGCACTGCATAATACCATTTGAGAATCATGTCCCAGTTGGCCATTTGAGCAAAACCGATAAGCAAGCCGATGATCAAGGCGCCCCCAGCGACCATCAGCCTCAACGGAAGCTTGTCGACGGATAGCTCGATTACCTCGGGTCGCCCTTGGGCGCTACGGCCGATGACTCTGAAGCTCCGCGGTCGGTTTATTGGACCGGTCGTAGCTCGCGCCGCGATGAGTCCATTGAACAGTAGGACTACCGATGACAGTCCGGACGCGATGGCGAACACAATTAGCTTCGTGAGCCACGTCGTCGTGAAAACAGCTCGGAATCCCAGGGAGCTGAACCATAACAGGTCGACGAAGAAGCGGCTGAAGACAAAGAACATCACCAAAACCGCAACGATCGACGCGGCAGCCAGGAGTGCGCCTTTTTTCATCAGTGGATATCCTCCGCGAACACCCCAGGTATATAGAACAATCCATCCAGAGGGAAGACGCGCTTGATGAATGAATTGGGACAAGTGCCAAGCAGATGCTTCGCCTAGATTACTCTTAAAATATCGAAGGGTTCAGCATGCAGACGGCAAATTCGAAGCCCGAAGGATTGGTTTTCTTTCCGCTTTTGCGTCTTGGCACAAGGTACCCGGATCTTTTTAGCCATGTCGCACTTGGCCTTCATGGTGGAATTTCGCTCTGTCGCCTTGGGCCATTCAAATTTCGGGCTTTTGCAGCCGAACTACGTTGCGTCGGTCATACAAATGGTAATGGTTCAATTACGATTGCACACAAAAGCCACTTCGGGAAAGATTCTTCGCTCCTTCGGCGGAAATGACAAGAAAAAGCCCATTGTAATTTCGAAAGAATGAGCGATCTGGTTCTAATAAAGCGCTAGGGTTACGCCTTGTGCGTGTAAGTATTTCAGCTTATGTTTCATGCTCAGGTCCGGTGCGTCACTTCATGAGATCAGAGCCGACAACCTCCACAAAACTGCAGCTCGGTCACATCCGCCGCGCCGGCATCAATGCCAATCGTTGGTACATGATCGCCAAAGCCTCCGACATCCGCGAACGACCGGTAGGGCGGGAGATTTGGCGCCAACCGGTCGTGCTCTTCCGAAACCAACACGGCGAACTGCACGCGTTGGAAGACCGCTGCGCGCACCGGCTCGTGAGGCTTAGCCACGGGCGGGTAATCGACGACAAAATCGAGTGCGCCTATCATGGCTGGCAGTTCAGCGGCGCCGGTCGGTGCGTTCATGTGCCGTACCTCGCGGCCAACACGCGCATACCGAACTGTCGAATCAGATCATTCCCGGTCCTTGAGAAGAACGGCTTCGCTTGGATTTTTCCGGGCGATCCCGAATTGTCCGCATCCGTCGTGCCGATGGCAATGGACGAATGGGACGATCTCAACGAAATTCCCAGTTGGGTGAGACTTACGTCGCGCGCTCATTTTTCCTACCTTATCGAAAACTTCATGGACATGTATCATGGCAACCTACATGCGCAGTACCAGGTATGGACCGCGGAAGCGCTCAAGGATGTGGTGGAAGCGGAGAACCAAGTGACGGCGACTTATCAGGCGACAACTTATTATTGCGTAAAAGATCTCTCGTCGATCCTTGAGCTCTTTATTCCGGCGCTCCGAAAGCTTCACGGTGCAACTTTGACGGTCACTTACGATTATCCCAACTGGAAGGCGACCTTGGGCGACGACTTCAAAATTTTTTGTCTGATCTGTCCGGTGCACGAGCGCTTAACCGAGGCTTATCTTATTCACTATACTTCCCTCGGCAAATTTGCCGGATTACAAAAAGCACCGCCAGCCGTTCGTCGAGTCGTCAAACGCGCTCTCAGCAATATCGCCAAGCGGCTGTTGGCCAAATTGGCTCGTCAGGACGTGTTGATGATCGAGGAAGAGCAGGACGCATTCGACAGCAATCCTTTCCGAGAGCCGACTGAGATCAACCGCACCGTCCGCAGCGTACAGCAGCTCATTTGCCGCCAAGCCACCGGCGAACACGCCGTTGATCCCCCTTGCACAATCCAGGACTCGACTTATCGTGCTTAAGGCCTTTTTGCAGTCGCGCATCAAAAGTAAACTCCACGGCTACAAGGTTATGCTCAACGAAATCGATCCGGCCAAGCCGACATCGCTTTCGTCCTCAAAGAGCGTAGCGGTCATCGGCGCGGGCCTCGCCGGCATCGGCGCGGCTTCGCTGCTTGCGGAACGTGGGTTCGGCGTTACCCTCTTCGATAAAAATTCGTACCTCGGCGGCAAAGTCGGCTCTTGGGATGTCTCACTCCAGCAGGGATACACAACCAAGATTGACCATGGCTTTCACGCGTTTTTCCGTCACTACTACAATCTGCGCTCGTTCATGGAGAAAATCGGCGCGACCCGGCGCTTCCAAACTATCGATGATTACTTGGTTCTCGCCGGCGACGGGAAACGGTTCAGCTTTAAGCACCTCGAGACCACGCCAGTTCTCAACATTGTGTCCCTCGGGAAGAATAAGTTTTTTAGATTTCGCGATGTGTTGTTCAATCCGCCGAGCTGGAAGATGGGCGAGTTTTTGGAATATGACGAAGTCAACACGTTCGCCAAATACGACGGCATGAGCTTCGACGAATTTGCGAGAAAAGCTAAGCTACCACCGCCCTTGAAGCTTACTTTCAATACATTCGCCAGGGCATTCTTCGCACCGGCAGAGAAGCTGAGCACAGCGGAGCTGATGAAGAGTTTTCATTTTTTTTATCTTAGCCACGATCATGGTTTGCTTTACGATTATTTCGACACCGATTATGACGAAGCACTGCTTCAACCGATACGGCGGTATCTTATTGACCACAATGTATCGATCCGGTTGAATCATCTGGTTGAGGAAACGCGCCGTGAAAATGAGACGTTTATCGTCGAGGGCGAATCGTTCGATTATCTGATTCTAGCTTCCGACCCTTTCGGGACACGCAACATTTGTAAGAATTCCCCTTGGATCGAAGCCGCCTCGCATAAGACCCACTCGCAATTGACCTCATTGCAGGCTTCGAGCGGTTACGCGGTGTACCGGATCTGGCTCGATAAACGCACGGGCGACAACTTGCCCGTATTCATCATCACCGAAAAACGCGATCTGCTTGATTCGATAACCTTCTACCATCGTTTCGAAAAAAACGCGGCGGACTGGGCGCGCCGTGCCGGCGGCGGCGTTTATGAGCTCCACTGTTATGCGCTGCCTGATGGAATGACGGAACCGGATATCAAAAGCGGATTTTTGAAAGAGCTCCACGCTTACTTTCCACAGCTACGGGAGGCTCGAATCATTCATAGCTATCTACAGATCAAGCATGACTTTACCGCCTTCTACACAAATCTAAATCAGAGCCGACCCGAGTACTGGACTGCAATCGCGAATCTTTATCTCGCTGGCGATTGGGTCAAGACCGGTACGCCCGCTATGCTGATGGAGGCGGCCTACACCTCCGGAATTCTCTGCGCTAACGCCATTATGACTGATAATGGACTGCAGGAAGAGCCTGTGCTTTCGGTCCCGCTCCGGGGAATTTTTGCGAGAGCCGGATGAAATGTCTTTCACCTATTTACTGCTCAATATCTTCATTATCGCGATACCGTTAGGGCTCACCTTCGACACGCGGATTGCCTACTACCGCCGGCTGCCGGCAATCGTGTTTTCTATTGCCGTGGTGAGCAGCTTCTTTCTCATTTGGGATGGCATCGTGACCGCCCGGGGCGAATGGAGCTTCAACGGTAAATACTTGACCGGCTTGCAGCTTCTCAACATCCCGCTCGAGGAGGTCCTCTTCTTCATCACTGTGCCGTTTAGCTGCCTGTTCATTTACGAGGTCGTCCTGTATACGACAAAAAGCTGCGACATAAAGCTGCCTGCACCGGCCATGACCGGAGCGATCATTATATTGCTCATAGCGAGCTTGGCGCTTCGCCATCAAGGATATACTTCAAAAGCATTGGCCTCCTGTGGCTTTTTTCTTGTCGCGGCATGGGTATTCGATCGATCTCTCCTAAACAGCAAACAATACTGGCTTTGGTTGGGTGTTTGTTACGTTCCTTTTCTAATTTTTAATTCCGTGCTCACCGCTTTGCCAGTAGTTCAGTACAACCCCTCCGCGATTTTTGGAGTTCGCGTTTTTACCATTCCAATCGAGGATTTTTTGTATAATTTTGCGATGCTATCGTTTTATGTTTTTCTTTATCGCATGCGACGACAGCCGCTGGCAGATTGTTAAATATGGGATTGCAGGCGCAATACTGTCACACGCTGAGACACTGTCGGATTTTATCCGACAGCAGCGAAAGCCCACTGCGATTAATCAAGTGATTTTATCTTGGCACTGGAGTTGCTCATGGGCAGTACAGCTCCTGCATAGTTCCGAAGCGCCTCGCAATCGAACGAAAATGAAAGACATTCTCCAGCCAGGAATAAATTGTTGGAAGATCGACAAAGTCTCTGAAAGCGGATTGCTGATCGATGCCAAGGACTACTATCGCGCGTTCTGCGACGCAGCGGAAATCGCCGAGCGTTATATTTTACTCGCTGGCTGGCAGTTCGACAGTGACGTCGCATTGATTCGCAAGGGAAATGGCGGCGAAGCCGGCGTGACCCTTATTTCCTTTCTCGATCAACTATGTGAAAAGAAATCCGATCTGAGGATCTACATCCTGGCGTGGAATTTCAGCGTCATCTACTCCATCGATCGAGAATGGCTGCAGAGTTGGAATTTCAAATGGAACACCAACGAGCGGATCCAGTTCTGCTTCGATTCTTGTCATCCGTTTGGTGCCAGCCATCACCAGAAATATGTCGTCGTGGACGGTAGGATAGCCTTTTTGGGCGGCCTCGACCTTTGCTCCGGCCGTTGGGACGATCGGAGTCATCTCACCGTTAATCCCTTGCGGGTGAATGGTGACCAGAGCCCGTATCCGCCTTTTCACGACGTCCAGTCGTATCATGTCGGGCCAGTGGCCGCGCGGCTTGAAGAATTTTTCAAGGAACAATGGCGCACGGTTTGTAACCATGATCTCGATCTCGGTGCACCGGCTCGATCCCATGCGGTGCGATTCGAGAACTCGCTGCCGGTGCAGTCCGACCGTGTAGGGGTGAGCCGCACCCAAGTGCGGCAGACGGATACCGGGAACGAATCCGTGCGCGAAATCCGCCATCTTTTTCGCGACGCAATCAGCGCTGCCGAGTCTTTGATCTATATCGAAAATCAGTACTTCAGCTCGCAGGCGATCCATGAGGCGCTGGTTCGCCGCATGTCCGATCGTCGGCGCTCCCGTTTGGAAATCGTCTTGGTGCTGGCAAAGGAAGCGAATGCGTTTGTCGAGCAAGCGTCGATCGGTATTGCTCAGGCAAAGATCATCCGCAATCTGCGAAACCTCGCGGCGGAGACCGGCCATAAGCTCGGCATCTACTATCCGGCTTCGGCTGCGGAAAACGGCGAGGAAATTGCCACATACGTTCATTCGAAGTTATTGGTCGTAGACGACCAATTCTTGAGCGTCGGCTCGGCCAACTTGAACAATCGCAGCATGGGCCTCGATACTGAATTGAATGTGTCGTGGCAGGTGCGGGACGGAGAGACCGCGACGCTGCAGTCGATACGCAACGTGCGAGTCAATCTTCTCGCGGAACACACCGGGCTGGAAGTTCGAGAGGCTAACGAGCTTGCCCGCACGACCGGGCTTGTGAGCTATCTCGACCAAATCTGCAACAATCAGCATTCACGTTTGCGTCTACATCCTAACGTCGAGGGATCGGTAGAGGGCGAGTCATGGATCGAGACATTTTTCCCGGATGGGCTGCCGCTCGATCCCGAAGGACCGGTATTCGGCGAAGACAGTTACGAGCCGATCCCGGAGAATCGCGACGGTCTTTTCCCCAAGGGCATTAATTGGCTGAGCAGCTTGCTATCCAGAGGCATCGAGTAGCGTCGTGGCGCTGATGATGCTACCGGCAATGTTGCGGAAGCCCGCCAAGACACCGGACGAAACGCCAACAGCGGCGATACCGCCAACGGCAACCGCGACAGAACAATTTGCGCCGAACAGCTATAGTCAAACACTCCCAAGCTGGATTTTTCTCCCTTCAGCGGTCCTAGTCATAGCGATTTTCTACTGGGCACAAGAGGTGCTCGTCCCGATCGCTATTGCGGTTCTGCTCACCTTTGTTTTGAGCCCGATTGTGAGCGCGCTTGAACGGCTTAATTTGGGTCGAATTGTTTCGGTAACAATCAGCGTATTGCTGGCTTTTACAATTCTGCTCGGCGTCGGCTGGCTCGCTGCCCGGCAAATTGCCCGGCTGGCAAATGAATTACCCCTTTATCGAAGAAACATTCAAACGAAGATCGCAGACCTGCGAGATTTCAAAAAAGGTGGCGCTTTGGAGAAAGTCGAGCAGACGGTCGAAGACGTCAAGAGCGAGCTGAGCAAACCGAAGACTTCCGGCAAACAACCGCCGCCGCGAGAAGTCGTTGTCGCGGCCGAGCAGGAGTCGGCATCTTGGCCGATTCCCCTGGCCACGGGTCCCGTGATCGAACGGTTAGCCGCTGCAGGCTTGGCTATCGTGCTAGTCATTTTCATGCTCATTCAACGAGAAGAGCTGCGCAATCGGCTGATCCGTATTATGGGCTACAGCCGTTTGACTGTGACGACCAAAGCCCTGGAGGAGGCGGGCCAGAGGATCAGCCGCTACTTGTTGGCGCAGCTTCTGATCAACACCGGGTTCGGGATTACGGTCGGCGTGGCCCTTTTTCTGATCGGCGTTCCCTATGCGCTGTTATGGGGTGCTATGGCGATCGTGCTGCGCTTTATACCCTACATCGGTCCGTGGGCGGCGGCTTTCATGCCGACTGCGTTGAGCTTGGCTTACTTTCCGGGGTGGCTCACATCCCTGCTGGTCGTCGGCGCGTTTCTGGTGATTGAGCTGGTGATTAACTTTTTACTCGAGCCGCGACTCTACGGTGAAAGCGCGGGTGTCTCCGAAATAGCCATCCTGATTATGGCGGCTTTTTGGACCTGGCTCTGGGGCCCAGTAGGCTTGGTGCTGGCGACACCTCTCACCGTTTGCCTGGTCGTGTTCGCGAAATACGTACCCGAGATGACCTTCGTCACGGTGCTTCTGAGCGATGCCCCTGCGTTGGAGCCCTACGTAAACTTTTATCAGCGCATGCTGGCTTTGGACCAGGATGAGGCCGAGGAGATCGTCGAGGAATACTTGAAAGATCATCCAGCGCCGGAGCTCTACGATCGAGTTTTCATCCCCGCGTTAAGCCGGGCGAAAAACGACCGGCGCCACAATCACCTAACGGAGAGAGATGAACACGCCGTTTATGACGGCGCCCGCGCAATTTTGGAGGATCTTGAAGATCCGCAGAAAAATTCGACTGCCAATGACACTGTGGCCGAATCTGCGGTGGTTGACAGTTTGCCGTCGGAAACGCAACAAGTTCTGGGCTTTCCTGCTGACGGGAAGGCCGATGAAGTGGCGTTGCTGACGCTGGAAAAAATGCTCGACGGGATGCGCTATAAGACGGATATCATTTCCGCGGACATGCTCGCATCTGAGATGGTCTCCTTGGTCGAACGAAAGCAACCGGGAATTATTTGCATCGGCGCGGTTGCTCCCGGCGGCCTGGCGCACGCCCGTTATCTCTGCAAACGAATACGGGCGCGCTGCCCCGAGGTCAAGATCCTTGTCGGTCGCTGGGGGTTTTCCGGCAATCCGGAAACCACCCGCGCAACTTTGACTTCCGCAGGGGCGGACCGGATCGCAGTCACATTGGCCGAAGCTCGCGATCATTTAACCCAGTTGATCCAACTGGACCGAACCGAAGCCAATCCCGCTCCGACGCGACAAGTAGCGTACTGACCACCACGCCAAAACATACGGATTATTCTTCTTAGCATCTGGCAAGATCGCCTTTCACCTGGAGGATTGTGACAGCGATTCTATCGTTCGCACAGAGGCTTCGAATGTCACGATGCATATTAGCGATCGGACCCCATTGAGAAGTCAACACGACCGGATGTTGACCGCAGTGCGCCTCCCGTTCACTTCTTCTTTACATCGCCGGAGCGTTGATCCGGGCCGGTATCGGCGTAGCCAGGCTCAATGACGGAATCGATGAAGTAGCGCCCGCCTTTTGCGACAATCTCGGCGCCTTTTTTGAGCGCTTTCGTCAACCCTTCAGCGGTCGAGACCGGCACCTCGCCGTCAAACCCTTGAGCGCGCGCCATCGCGACCAGATCCACCCGCGGATCATCGATGCGCTGGCCGATCCATCGATTTTGCGCCGGGCGGCTGCGCATCTGCGCGACGCGCTCTTGATGCATTTCGTCGTTGAAATAGGATCGATTGTCGGCAACCACGATCATCACCGGGATCTCGAAGTGCGCCGCCGTCCAAAGCGCCTGCACTCCCATGAGATAGTCGCCGTCTCCGATAACGCCGACGGTCAGCCGACCGCTGTCTTTGAGCGCCAGCGCTGTGCCGATCGTATGTCCCGGTCCGGTGCCGACCGCGCCGCCACCGTCATTACCCATGAATGATAAAGGTCCGTTGAAATCCGACGCTTCGCCCGGCCAGCCGAGCGGCAAGCGCGCAAAAGTCACAGGACGGTTCTTAGCAAACTCACGCACGGTCATCGCCATGTCCCACAAGGTCATCGCTGCGCCGCGAGTCGGCTTGCCGTTAAGCGCGCTGTTCCAGTGAGCGATGTTTTTGATCTCCGGGCGCGTTTTGACCTTGGCCGTTTTTTTCGCATCGATCTCGTCCAGCATCTGCGCGATGAACTGATCGGGCTCGGCGTGGATGGGAATATCGACCGCCGCGAGGGCCTGGTGGTCCATGCTCCATCCATTGGTGCGATAGCTGTCAACCGAACAGTGTAAGATTGTTTTGTCGGCGGGCTTTTGCGTTTGCGCCGTTCCTAGAGCAAGGCGGAATACGCCGCCAAGATCGAGCCAATCCATGCTGATGACCAGGTCTGCTTTCTCAATCAGTGCTGTCGCTGCTTTGCTAGGACGCAGGCATGGCGCGGCGAGATGCAGCGGATGCGTCGTCGGAAAAGAGGCCGCATCGTTGCTGCTTGTCAACACGGCGGCGCCAATGGCTTCGGCAAAGCGCACGCGGCGGTCCCAATCCGCCTGCTTGCGTGACACCCGACCCATAAGAATTATCGGGAACTTCGCCTTCTCGATGGCCTTTAACGATTTCAGAATGGAATCACGTGGCACTGCTGGTGCAGGCGCCGGCGCGAAACGCGCCGGATCAGGAATCGAGACATCATCGGTAAGTGGCGACTCCTGCAGACCAACATCGAGGCAAACGTAAACCGGCCCGAAGGGGGCGCTGCGGGCAATCTGATTCGCGCGCAGCACCGATTCCACGGCTGCTTGCGGCGATGCCGGCTGATCGTCCCACTTGATGTAATTGCGAATCATCGACGCTTGATCCTTCGACGTGTGGATCCAATCAATCCACGGGCGGCGCCGGTACGCGTCGACGGGACCGGTAGCACCGAAAATAATCATCGGCGTGCGATCGCACCAGGCATTGAAGATCGGCATGGTGGCATGCATTAGCCCGACGTTGGAGTGCAGTGCCACCGCCATAGGTGTCTCTGTTACTTTGCCGTAACCGTCGGCAATCGAGACGGCATGCTCTTCATGCAGGCAGATCACCATCTGGGGATTGCTGTTTCCCAGATAGTTGACAATGCTATCGTGAAATCCGCGATAGCTGGCGCCTGGCACTAGTGCTATATACTTAAGATCCAATTGCCGGGTCACTTCGGCGACGACATCGCTGCCCCACTTCATTTGCGGCTTTCCCAAATTCTGCGGCCGGTCGATTTCAGACTTTTTATTGGGCTCGTTTGTTTTCCTGGCAGTGGCTGTTTTCACGGATTCTCCTCCCTAGAATTTCGTTCAGCATGACCTAAGAACAATACCGCATACCCGATGGATCGTTCTCGTTACTCCGATTCGGATGCGGCTTCACCGCGCTACGTTCTCGGTGCTAACTTTAGATGTGCCTAACCTATACAGATCGTCACTGCCTGGCAACTGCTGCTTGCCCGCGAGTGATGATTTGAAACGTGCGCATGTGGCGCTCAGCGCAACCAGTCCTTCGGCGCTGGCCGTTCCAATGGTGATTCAGCGCTGCGAGATCCAGCGTGTAGCTGCCGCCCTGTTTGACTCCAGGCACAAAGGTCGCTGCTTCATTTAATCTTTCGGCAGTAGATCTCGAAAAGATCGGGACAAAACGATTTCGCTGGTGATGCCCTTCGTCAGCATGGGCAACAATTGCGTTTCTACCCGCGCGTTGCGACGGTCCCACCGGTCGAATCCGAGAGACTCGCAACGATTTCAGCCGGCACCGGTTGCGATTTAATAGCGCCCGGTCGCTGAGGGTCCGGTGCGGCCCAAACACGCTTCTCAAAGCCATCAAGCGCTAGCTCGCCTTCTTTAAGAACTCGATGCCGCACGGTGAAACTGCTTCGCCCCCATTCGCCTATTTCGCTTTCGATAACCACATCATCATCGAAGCGGCACGGCATCACGAAGCGCGCGCCGACTTCGAGCACCGGCATGCCGACAATGCCGTATTTCTTTCGCATCAGCGACGGTGACAGCCCGGTGCGCTCGAATAGCCAACCGGTACCGGTGTCGAACATAATCAGGTATTGCGGATAAAAGACGATGCCGGCAGGATCGCACTGCCCCCATTCGATTCGCAACGTACGACGATTAACGAGCATGATGGTCGAATCGTTCTAGAAAAAACTGGGACAGTGTTGCGATTGTGCCGGTACGCAATCCAACCTGTCCCCGCTGGATTTATCTCAGTCGAAAAACGCTTTGTTTCCTTGGCAGCGCGTTATTTCGCCAGTGGATCGGGACGAAGTTGAAAGTGAACGGCCATCGGCATCCGGCCTTTGCCTCCCTCTTTCAGCCACGGCGCGCGGTCGCCGCTCGTAGTCCACAAGCCGCGGCCTTTCCAGCCCGCTTTGGGATCGTCGATGCGTCCATCGAATCCTTTGGCATAAAAGCCCATCGGATAGGGAACACGCAGCACGATCATCTTGCCGTCTTTCATGGCGATCAGGCCGTCGTTCAAGTTTCCTGTTGACATTGGCACGTCTTCGCCGAGACCGAACGTATTATGCTGATCGACCCATGTGTAATAACTGGACTCGGCGCTGTTATCACCAATGCCTTTAAAACCGGGACCCGGATATTTATAAAAGGACCAACCCTCGGGACAATGATCGCCGGTGGCTTTGGGTCCATTGAGCGGACCTTTGCACTTGCGCCGATCGAAACTTCCCAGGTGGCCACTTGCGAGCGATACCCAGACGACACCCTGTTTATCGATGTCGCCGCCGCGTGGACCGAAACCTGGGAGCGGCACGTTGTAAATTTCGGCGAGCGCGGTCTCTGACGGATGGCTTCCAGGAACGAGCCGCACGACTGCCCCCGGATTACTCCTGAACGTACCCCATACCGAGCCGTCCAACGGACTCGGCATCACTGCGTAGAAGCCGGCGACGATACGCTTGTCTTTTTTCGGGTCCACCGGCTGATTGGGCTCGACGTAGTCGTCGCGCTTGCCATTGCCGTTGGTGTCCAGGATGAGCGGGGTCCAGCCCTGAGACCTCGCCACATCGCCCGTCTCGTCGAACATCTTGGTATTGATCCAGCCGACCACCGGTCCGCCGCCGCTGGTCCAAAGCGTATCATTGGCGTCGTAGCCGAACTGTAAATGATGCGTCTGGAAGCAAGTATCGACGAATGTATACTGATTCGTCTTGGGATCGAACATCGTGATCTGACGATTGGTTCGCTCGATGGGAAAGCGCTTGGCTGACGCTTGGTCAGAGCCCTTTCTGCAAAAGTCCGGGTTCTTGGCATCGCGAAACCTCGCCGCAAACCAGACCCGTCCTTTTTTGTCGAACATGCCGTTATGATTGTTCGCCTTGGTGTCCCAGATCTTCTCGCTCCCCCAGTAGGGCGAAGGCTGCATGAGCTTGTCGCTCGCGGCATGGCCCGGTCCTAGAGCTTCCGGTAAGTTGGCATCTCTGACCGGCGCCACGACTCTCGTGGCGCTGTTCTTTATCGGATCGAGGATCGGGATGTTGTCAGTGCTGTACTCCGTGGAGCCGTAGAGTGGACCATAGGCATTGACCGTGGGGTTTCGTCGATCCGATGCGATCAAGTCGTGAAGATAATCTTTTTCGTTGAGCCACTCCCAAGTGGTAACCACGATATTGCGCTCGACTCCTTGCGGCCGCTCGGGCCTTGCGTGCGGTAACTCGCCCTTGGTAATGCGGTCAGTCCATTCCGCAAGATAGCGAATTGGCGCTCCGCCCATTTGTTTGACCATCGTGCTAAACATGGATTCGCCTGACTGCCCAGACTGGATTCGGCGAAACCAGGCTTCTTCAGATGTCGCCGTCTTGATCGGATGTGGTATGTTCTTGGGAAACGTGCGGGTCGAGAGCTGCCCCAATTGGTGGCAACCGATGCAGCCGTTGCTCTTAATGGAGTTCAGCCAGGCGGTTTGAGTTATCTTGGCCGGAATCGATCCTTTGCCACCGAATTCACTCGAATCCGGTATCTTGAGCATCGAGTACCAATAAATTGCCGGATAGTATGCTGCCGCTGCCGCGTCATTGGGCGCTACCACTGCTTTCAAATTGAGATTCTTCCCGGGAACTGATCTTATTTTCGGCGAATCAACCAACCCATAGCCACGCACCCAAATACTGTAATTGGCCTTGGGCAGATCCGGCAGCAGGTAGCGCCCTTGATCATCGGTAACCACGATTCTGGCGAAGCGAGTCGGAAGATCGCTGGTCTCAGCTATCACCCATACGCCGGCTTCCGGCCCCTTGGCGCTAGTCACCACGCCGCCGATATCATTTTGGTCGATGCGCACTGTCGCGCCCTGTTGACTATTCAACGGTGTCGACCACACAGACAAGAATGCGCCAATCGCGAAGATGGCGCTACCGAGAAATAACGCATTGCCCCTTTTCATCTTTGCCTCCTTTGGTGCGATAGGCGCTTTTATCACCGTCACGCGCGACCGGAGATTACCGAATGGTCCGGCGGCCTGTCAACGGCTATGCGCCAATCGAAAAGGAAACGTATACAAAATTGTCAATCGATGCACCTAAAATTGTGGTTCGAGTAATCAGATGTACAGAGTTGCCGCTGTTCCGGAAGATAAAAACCTCGATTATCGCCGTGTTTACCGTAGAAGCCCAACAGCGATCGGCATTGGCATATGGGTTGCACACTGACGAAAAACCGAGTCACTCAAGACCGATGATAAAGTATCTCAACAGCCGTGAATGCCCCCGCTGTAGCTCGACCGTCAGGATCATGCTGCTTAAGTTTAATCCGAAAATAAGCACGATAAACGGAATCTGCCGTCGGTGTGATTATTCGATCAAATGGCAAATCATCGAGGGAAGTGTCTCGACCGCACGGGACTGGAGTCTTCGAAAGCTTAGAAAACCAGCTCTGCAATCCAATCAATAAAGTTAGAGGTGCTCAGATGATGACGGAACCGGAACAAACACTATGGATGTCGGTACTCACACTTGCGATGCAAGATCTTTCCGGGCCGCCTCTTCACGCTAAGCCTGCGCGCGCATGGTTTCTTTCAAGGAGCACGTCGCTCGGTAGCTTAATATGGATCTGCGACCAGCTCGGTTTAGATCCGAATGCCGTCCGTCAAAGAGTTTTGCGCCGCCAGGTCTCGTTGAAAGAACAATCGCAATCGGTCACTCAGGCCGCCTAGTCTGCTCCATCGCGAGAAGTCGTGTTTTCTGCAAACGCGGTCGCATTGCCGTACATCGACAAGAACTAACGGCTTGCTCAAACGTAACCTTTCATCACGTCAGAGAGACGCAACAAATCATCGAAAGGTTTATTTTACAATCTTGCCTGCTGATCGCCGACGCTCCTAGCTAGCGCTCCGTTCTCGATCAAAAAAAGCCTAATCCCCGAAAACTAAACGCCTACAGATTTTTTCTGTGGGCTGCTCCTGCATCGTCACGCGACGAACTGCACTTCGTGTGGTCGATTTAGTTGACGCTTTTCGACGCGTCTTTACCAGAATCGGCTCGCATGGTAGCTAATCTAGTCTTGATCTGAGGAGAAGGAAGGTGCCCGGTGGTGCCGCTGGTCTTCAAAACCAGTCTGGGGGCCGTAAGGTCCCCGGAGGGTTCGACTCCCTCCCTTCTCCGCCACAATCGCAGAGAACTGTTACTTCGATACGGGGCCTTCCCGCAAACCGTGTTTTCAGGGGCGCGAAAATATTCAGTTACAACGGTCGGAAGAATCTTTGGGATCCGCTGCCGGGTAAACGCGTCGGGCGTGGTGAGTACGATAGCTCGATCAACGATTACAGCTTTCGGTTTTGGCCCGTCAAAATCGGATGTGGCTTGCCAACTAGGAGCGGTCGATGTCCGAGGAAGGCGGGGTTCAACAAGCCCTAGGGTGAACACACGGAGGATGGAGCCACGGCTTGGCTGTATGGATGGGGTGAATCGATTCGCAGATGATCTTGAGGAAAACCGCTAAACCACGGCCCACAATAGACACAATTAATTCCACGTCACTTGATCGGTGATAATGATCTCTTCGGAAGAAACCAGCGAGCGGCTGCCGTCGTCCCAACACACATTGACCAATTGCCCGCCTTCGCCTTCAAGCTCGTAGACGATCGTCCCTTCGGTCGACTCGCCGATGATCCCATCAATATCGAGAATCTCGTTGGCCGCGCGGCAGCGGACGCCTTTTAAACTTACGTCTATCATGATCACGTCCCGATCAAATTGAGCAGAAAACTCCTTGATGCTTTGAGGAAAAAACTCTAATCATGGTTATCTTCTCAAATCAACACTCTGTTAAAAAAATAAGGCACGGCTTAAGTAGGTTGCTTGACAGCGGTTTTCCTCGGAGGGATTTCGGTTCTAGGCAATCAGGGTAATCTGCAGATCCATTACATTGGTCAATGTCGGGCCCGTGAGCAGGAGGTCGCCGGTAGCCTGCAGAAAATGGTAAGAATCGTTTCTGGCCAGATGTATTCCGGCATCGATCTTCTGAGCTCTGCCTCGCGCGATTGTCGTTCCATCTACGATTCCTCCAGCCGCATCTGTCGGACCGTCGGTGCCGTCGGTACCGCCGCTTAAGACAACCACGCCATCGAGACCGTCAATCGCCATCGCCGCAGCGAGGCAAAACTCCTGATTGCGGCCGCCTAATCCATCCCCGCAAACCGTCACAGTCGTTTCGCCGCCGGCGATCAAACAAGCCGGACGAGAGACCGGCCGGTTCTCGCGAAGAATTTCTTTCACTAAGATTGAGTGGGATCTGGCAACGATCCTACTTTCGCCGTCTAGCGAATTTGAGGACACCAACGTCTTATATCCCAGCGCCTGCGCGCGCTGCTGCGCCGCGATCAATGCCGATCCGTTACTGGCGATGATGATGTTCTGAACTTTTTCAAATGCCGCGTCCCGGGGTTTGGGTGTTTCGGTAATTTCCCCCTTGGCGCCACGTTGCAACAAATCAACTACTCTGGTCGGTATTCGGCGACCCTTATCGTATTGTCGGATGATATTTAAGCAATCACCATACGTGCTGCTGTCGGGCGCTGTTGGACCCGACGCGATATCTTCAGGGGAGTCATTGATGACGTCTGACAGGATCAGCGAAACCAACGGCGCCGGCGCCGCCATTTGCGCAAGTCGCCCGCCTTTAATCTGGGAGATATGCTTCCTCACCGCGTTGACTTCTTTAATGCTCGCGCCGCTCTTGAGCAGGACCTCCGTCGTTCGCTGTTTGTCGGCGAGCGACAATCCCTCGGCTGGACAAGGTAGCAGAGCGGAGGCGCCGCCGGACGCCAAAAAAAACAATAAATCGCTTTCACGGCAGCCACGCGCCAGTTCCATAATCCGACGAGCGCCATTGAACCCTGCCACATCAGGAATCGGATGTCCGGCCTCGATGACGTCGATTTTTTCAAGTTGCAGTTGGTGACCGTACTTGACGACGATAACACCGCCAGTGATCCTTCCGCCAAGTGACGCTTCCAGCGCAAGCGCCATTCGAGCGGCGGCTTTACCGCCGCCGGCAATGAATATGTTTTGAACCGAAGAGAGATCATACGTACACGCGCCGGCTCGGAGGGAATCGTTTTCAAGGTGAAGAAATTTCATGACAGCGGGAAATGGGTCGGCGGACTCTATACCCGCTGCGAATATTTCCCGGGCGTCTGCGCGTAGACGACTCAACGAAATCATGACGCCAGCATCTAACTACTCCAAGAGCGCGATTTCAAATCATGCACTGACATCAGTCGCTTAGAGCGCGGCTGCTATCGCGCAGCGTTACTGCAGCAGCCCTGATCGTCGACATCTGCCAAGAAGCCCCCTGCGAAGAGCGAAACACGATGAGGCAAACACTGCACTCGCGCGCGGGTTCGTCGTCAACAACAGAATCGGAGATTTGCTCCCTGATCCGGTCAGAGTTTAATATCCGATGGGGCGGGCGAAGGATTACGTGTTTAGGGTCAAGCGATCACAGAACAAAAGCCATGA
>Ga0209974_10000208_pt1 | contig 19001 bp, 20 predicted proteins | sample InoplaM3SPM_FD_187592 | JGI IMG/M metagenome (GOLD analysis project Ga0209974, IMG submission 187592) | Arabidopsis thaliana rhizosphere microbial communities from the Joint Genome Institute, USA, that affect carbon cycling - Inoculated... | ecosystem: Host-associated > Plants > Roots >...
CATCGCGTGATCGCGGAAGCGGGGCGGCGCGCGAGGAAGAGGAGCCCCGCCGCCGCGGCTGCGAGAGCGAGCAGAAGGAGCGCCGCGGCGCGGCGACTCATCGAGCGGAAGACGGCGTCGCCGCGGGCGTCGGTCCGGAGACCGGCGCCGGCGTCTGGCGGCGGGCGAAGAAGTCTCCGACCGCTTTCGCGATCGCGCCCGCGACGCTCTCCTGGAACGCCGCCGAGCGCAGCTGCTTTTCCTGCTCGGGGTGCGAGATGAAGCCGACCTCGACGAGCACCGCCGGCATCGCCGCGCCGGAAAGCACCCGGAAGGGCGCCTGCTTGATGCCGCGGTTCTCGGTCTTCGAAACGACGTTCAGCTGGGTCTGGATCGCCTCGGCGAGACGGCTCGACTCGTTGATGTGCGCGCTCTGAGCCAGGTCCCAGAGGATGAAGTCGAGGTCCGGGTTCTCGCGAGTTACCGGTTGCGCGTCACCGCTCCCGAGATGGGGCTGGTTCTCCCGCCGCGCGACCTCCTCGGACAACCGGTCCGTACTGTCGAGCGAGAGGTAATACGTCTCGGAACCGTGCGCGCCGGCCGCGCGCGACGAGTTCGCGTGCAGCGAGAGGAACAGGTTCGCCTTCTCGTGATTGGCGAGCGACGTCCGGTCGTCCAGGGAGATCGCGCTGTCCGAATCGCGGGTGAGAACGACCCGGCTGGAGAGGACTTTCGGAATCGCCGCGGCGAGGCGCCTCGCGATCTGGAGCGTGACCTCCTTCTCCTGGAGGCCCGCCGGACCGACGGCGCCCGTCTCGCCGCCGCCGTGTCCCGGGTCCACGACGATCGTGATCGCGGGCACCGACGGGGGAGGCGGCGCGGCCGGCTCGATCGCGGGGGTCTCGACCGAGCGCCCGACCTCGACGATGATCCGATCCGGGTTCGTCAATGGATACGCGTACGCCGTCAACCCCGGCTCGCGGAAGACGACGGTTGCCGCGTCCCCTTCGAACCGGACGGCGGCGACGAGTGGATCGTCGAAGCGGCGCTCGGCGAACGGGGGAGTGACGCGCCGATCGGTCCACGCGATCTGCATTCCCGATTCCGAGAGCCGGGGGACGAACCGCGCCGGGCCCGACTCGCGCAGCACCACCTGGGTCGTCGGGTCGACATGGACGACCGCGACGTCGATCGTCAGCGGCTCGCCGGGAGGAGCCTCCCCCGCCGGGGGCGCCCCGGGAGCGCGGTCGCGCCGCTCGTTGACGGTCCAGACCCGCGTGGCGGAGTCGTAGACGCCGCTCGCCCCGACCAGGGAAAACAACGCCTTGGCGAAGAAGTCCATCGGGGCGTAGAGGACGCCTCCGAGGACACGGGTGGGCTTCGAGATCTCGATCGCGCGGTCCCCGACGAGCGGCAGCGCGCTCGCCGGCCCTACGACGACCTGGCGGCCGTCCCCGACGATCGTCAGGACTCCGGTCGTCGTGTCGCGGGAGACGCGCAGCCCGAGCGCCCGGGCGACATCCCCCACGCTGAAGAAGTCGCCGCCGGTCGTGGCGACCGGGAAGGACTCGTTGCGGAAGACGAGCGTGACCGACTGCTGGCCGGCGGCGGAGCCGATCATCGCGAGAACGGCGACGAGGAGTGCCCCGACGCACGCCACCAGCGTTCTCGACCGTCCGATGTACACGAAATAGCCTGCCCGGAACTAGTGTAGCCGAGCGTCCGGGGACAGACCCCGGTCCGAAGGGATATCTTCCCCTACTCGCTGATCGCGAACCGGGGTCTGTCCCCCTGAGGAGGAAAGATGAAACGCAAGGCATCCGCGGAGTGGCGCGGGGATCTGAAGACCGGAAAAGGACTCGTTTCGACGGACAGCGGCGCTCTCCGCAGCGCGCCGTACTCGTTCACGACGCGGTTCGAGGAGGAGAGGGGGACGAATCCCGAGGAGTTGATCGCGGCCGCGCACGCCGGCTGCTTCACGATGGCGCTCTCGGGCGAGCTCGGCAAGGCGGGCATCGTGCCCGAGTCCCTGAGGACGACGGCGACGGTCACCATGGAGAAACTCGACGCCGGCTGGACCGTCACCGGGTCGCACCTGGAGGTCGTCGGGAAGGTGCCGGGAGGATCCGCGGAGGCGTTTCAAAAGGCGGCGCAGGCGGCAGAGACGGGCTGCCCGATTTCGAGACTGTTGAAGGCGAAGATCACCATGGACGCGAAGCTGGAGGGCTAGAGGCCCGACGGCGTCCTCGCACAAAGCCGGTACGTGAGCAGCTCGCGACCGAGCGGGAGCGACGTGTGGTGGAGGCGGCGGGAGTCGAACCCGCGTCCGGAAGCGTAACGGGAGAGGCTACTCCATGCTCAGCCTCTTCTTGGTTCTCGCCACGCCGCCTCGAGAAGAGGCAAAACGGCGGCGCGGCAACCCCGAATACGTTTCGCGACTCCGTCCGGGGGATCCGGAGTCGCTACACCCGCATTTCGCGACGTCCGCCGGAGCGCGGCGGGTGCGCTATCCGACGAACGTGGCTACTTAATTAGGCAGCCAGAGCGAAGTTGCTGTTGTTCGCAGCTACTGTTTTTCACCCTTTTTTACGAGGCGAGTGAACCTCGGCATGCAACCTCTCGCGCAATCGTCCCCGTCGAAGCCGTTTCGCCCCCACGAAGAATTTCGCTCTCGATGTCCTCAAAGATCCGTGCAGGAGGTTAACACCTGAGCTCATCCGATGATTCCCCGGCGGCCGTCGATGGCTTGACACCGCCACCTCCGCGTAATGGAATGCGCCCCTCGCATGAAAACCCGAGATCTCATCGTCGTCGTGACTTCGGTCGGAACCGAGGATCAGGCGCTCGACGTGGCGCACGCGCTGATCCGCAACCGGCAGGCCGCGTGCGTGAACATCATCCCGAACGTCCACTCGATCTACCGCTGGAAGGGGCGCGTCTGCGAGGACGACGAGCGGCTCCTCATCATCAAGTCGGTCGCGAGCGAGTTCGAGGGGATCAAGGAAACCATCCAGAAGGTCAACACCTACGAGATCCCCGAGGTCCTCGCCTACCGGGTCGACCAGGCGAGCGACCTCTTCGGCAACTGGATCACCCGCATGACCGAGCGCCCGAAGAAGCGCTCCGCGGCTTCGTCACGCCCCCGGGGGCGCCGGTCCCCCGCCGCCGTTCCCGCCGCGGGATAGACCGCCGGCCCGGCGTCCCGCGCCGGAGTCCCGAATCGGAGTGTCGAGGTCCGATTTCGGCCCCGGGACCTTAGACTTCCACCTGGAGCCGCTCCCGTGACCTCGATCGCTTTCGCGTCGCTCTTTCTCGGGCTGGTTCTCGGCCACAACACGGTCGGCGCGATCGTCGAGGGCCCGGTCGCGGCGGTCGAGTTTCAGCTCGATGGAGAGCCGATCGCACGCCTCGGAAAACCTCCCTGGTCCACGCGGATCGACCTCGGAGCGGACATTTCTCCCCACGAGCTGACGGCGCGCGCCCTCGATTCGTCCGGCGTCGAGGTCGCCCGCGCGCGCCAGTGGTTGAACCTCCCGCGGCCCCAGGCCGAAACGGAGGTCGTCCTGGAGAGGGACGACAGCGGGCGCGCGATCGCGGCGCGTCTCTCCTTCCAGAGCCTCGTGGGATCGCGGCCGGTCACGGTGACGGCGACCCTGGACGGCAAGTCCCTCTCCGTCGACGGGACGGGACGCATCGCGCTGCCCCCGTACGACACTGGAACCACTCACCTCCTGAGTGCGCAGGTGTCATTTTCCGAAAGCGTCCAGTCGCGCGCCGACGTCGTTCTCGGGGGAGCGTCGGGGGACGAGGCGAAGAGCGAGCTGACCGCGATTCCGGTGCGCGTGGGCAAACGGGAGCCCGAAACGGTCGAAAAGCTGCAGGGCTCTTTCGAGAAAGCCGGCCATCCCCTGCGCGTCGTCGCGGTGGAGGAGGGCTCCGCGCTGGTCCTCATCGTGCGGGACCGCGGCAATGCCGAAGCCTCGAAGGTCCTGGGCGGAAACCGATACTACTTTCCGAGCCTCGCCCGCGCCCTCACCTTCGAGATGCGCCTCTCGCGCGAGGACCGGATGCGTCTGGTGTGGCCGGTGTCGACGCACTATGCCGACCCCCGGATTTCCTCGGACCTCTTCGACACCTCGCGCGATTTCACGAGCGAGCACGGCGGACTCCACTGGCTGCTGACCCAGGTCTATCGCCCGGGCGGGAATCTTCCCGAGCAGCGATACGCGGACGCCGCCGCGGTCGCGGGACTCGAAGCGTACGAGAGCTGCGCGCGCCGCGCGGTGGTCGTGGTCCTCGGGACCCCGACGGACTCGAGCCGCATGGCTCCGCAGTCGGTCCGGCGCTATCTCCAGAAAGTGCGGGTGCCGCTTTACGTGTGGTCGCTCGTCCGGCCGACCGCGCCGCAGATCGAGCGCTGGGGAACGGTCGAGGACGTCTCGTCGATCGACCGCCTGAGAAAAGCGTTCCGCACCTTGAAGAAAGACGTCGAATCGCAGCGCGTCGTGTGGATCGAGGGAAAGCACCTGCCGCAGCAGGTGGAGCTGACGGATCGGGGTCGGGCGATCCTGGGGCCGGTCGAGTGAGGCGTGCCTGACCGCTGCGTGGTCACCTCTCGCGGCCGAAGACCTGCACCCAGATGATCTGGTATCCGCGCCGGTTCCGTCCGATGGCGAGCCCGAATCCCGCCTCCGTGTAGATCTTCGAGAGGATGTTGTCCCGGTGCTTCTCGCTCTTCATCCAGCCGTCCATGACCTCCTCCACCGTCGGCTGGCCGCTGGCGAGGTTCTCGGCGACGAACCGCAGGTCGTAGCCCCCCGCGTAGGCGCGCTCGCGCACCGTCAGGCCCTCCGGGTCCACGTGCCCATAGTGGGAGCGCTTCAGCATGTCGTCGGCGTAGGTCTGCGCGATCCGGTCGAGACGCGGGTTCGGCGCGAGTGACGGCAGGGCGCGGCCGCGCCGCTCGGCGTTCACGGCCTGGAGCATCCGGCGCCGCATCTCGCCAAGGTCGCGGTAGTGCCGGGCCCGGTCCGCGAGGAAGTCGTCCTGTGACATGCCGAGGAGGAACACGTACAGCGGGACGTCGTCGAGAACCGCGGCTCCCACGCCCAGGTCGCGGGAGCCCGCTTGGACGAGGCTCTTCCAGGTCGAATCGCCGCGCTCCCGCCACGACGCCATCAGCTCCGGAACGCTTCCTCCGGCGGTCGTGAAAATCTCGACGAGCGACTTGACCGGATAACCCGCCTTCTCCGCGCGCGCGACCATCTCCTTCTCGGAGGTCTCGGCGAGCTCGCGCTCTCCGCGCTCGGCGAGCTCGTCGGCGAGCTCCTGGGCGAGGCGGTTCAAGGCGGGGGACGGCTCGAGAGCGCGGACGCCCTCCCGCCCGCGCTCCGCGTTGATGCTGGCCAAAAACTCCTCGCGGAGCGGATCGAACTCGTCGGCAGCGACGCTCGACGCGACAAGAAGAAATAGGAGGGGGGCCAATGCCATGACGTGTCTCGCGCGCCGTTGACCGAACCCGTTTCCGAGCGTAGTCTGCCGATTCACCGAATCGCCATGGCAGGCAAACGGAAGTCGCGAATCCATTCCTACGTCGTCGTCTTCGAGCCGGTCGCCGAGGGCGGCTACAACGTCGTCGTGCCCGCGATTCCGGAGATTTGCACTTTCGGACGCACTCTGGCGGACGCGAAGCGGATGGGGGCAGACGCGCTCCGTTGCCACCTGGAGAGCCTCGAGAAGCAGAGTGCGCGATTTCCGCGTGACCTGAAGCGCCCTCCGCGAATCGCGCGTCTCGGCGTCCACATCGGCACGAAATGAAGCGCCTCCCGGCCCTGCGGGCCCGGGAGATCGTCGCCGCCCTCCGGAAAGCCGGCTTCGAAGTCCATCATCAGACCGGGAGCCATGCTCGGCTCCGGCGCGTCGGAACTCCACCGGTCTTCGTCACCGTTCCGATCCATGGCGGGGACGTTCCACGGGCGACTCTCCGGCGAATACTCGCTCAGGCGGGTTTGAGCTCGGAAGAATTCCTCCGGCTGATCTGACTCCGGGTCACACCGCCTCGAGCGCCTGCGCGAGATCGGCCACGAGATCCTCGACGTCCTCGATCCCGACGGAGATGCGGACGAGACCCATCGTGATGCCGAGCTTCTCGCGGTCGCTCTCCGGGATCGAGCCGTGCGTCATCGTGGCGGGATGGGAGATGAGCGTCTCGACGCCGCCGAGGCTCTCCCCGAGCGAGCAGAGGCGCACGCGCGACAGGCAGGCCTGCGCCGCGTCGAACGATCCCAGGTCGAAGGAGATCATCGCGCCGAAACCCTTCATCTGGCGCTTCGCGAGATCGTGCTGCGGGTGGTCGGGAAGGCCCGGGTAGTAGATCCTCTTCACCTTCGGGTGCTCCGCGAGGAACCGCGCGATCTCTCGCGCGTTCGTCTCGTGGCGCTCCATGCGCACCGCGAGCGTCTTCACGCCGCGCAGCACGAGCCAGGAGTCGAAGGGCGACAGGATTGCGCCCGAGCCGTTCTGTACGAAGGCGAGCCACTCGACGTGCTCCGCGTTCTTCGCGACGGCGACGCCGCCGACCGAGTCGGAGTGTCCGTTCAGGAATTTCGTCGTCGAGTGGACGACGAAGTCGGCGCCGAGCGCGAGCGGCTTCTGGAGATAGGGAGACGCGAACGTGTTGTCCACGACGACCAGCGCTCCCCGGTCGTGCGCGATCTTCGACAGAAGCGGTATGTCGCAGAGGGTCATCATCGGGTTGGTCGGCGTCTCGAGGTGGAGGAGCTTCGTGTTGGGCCTCATCGCCTCGCGCACGTCGACCTCCTTCGCCGTGTCCACGAAGGTGAACTCGACGCCGTACCGCGCCTGGATCTTCGTGTAGTAGCGGTACGTCCCGCCGTAGGTCAGGTTGGAGCACACGACGTGGTCGCCGGCCTTCACGAACGTGGAGACTGCCGTGATCGCGGCCATGCCCGACGCGAACGCGCGCGCCCCCGCGCCCCCCTCGAGGACGTTCAGGTTCTCCTCGAGCGCGGCGCGCGTCGGGTTCTGCGTGCGCGCGTACTCGTAACCCTTGTGCTTCCCGAGAGCCTCCTGGACGTACGTGGAGGTCTGGTAGATCGGGACGGCGACCGCGCCGGTCGTCGGGTCCGGCGCGTTGCCGGCGTGGATCGCGTCAGTCGAGAAACCCATCACTGACCTCGCTCGTCGAAAATCCCCTGGCCCGGATACCTCTCGGCCCCGTCCGGAAATATCGTCACGACCGTCCGGCCGGTTCCGAGCCTTTTCGCGATGCGGAGAGCGGCGGCGGCGGCGACGCCGGAGGAGCCGCCCACGAGGAGTCCCTCTTCCCGGGCGAGCGTCCGGCAGGTCGCGAAGGCCTCGTCGTCGGTCACGGCAATCACTTCGTCGATCACCGAGCGGTCGAGGATTGGCGGAAAGAACGACAGACCGATCCCCTCGACCACGTGCGGGCCGTGCTCACCGCCGCCGAGGATCGAGCCCTGGGGCTCCGCGGCCACGCGAAGAAGGCGCGGAATGCGCTCCGAAAGGAACCGCGCGACTCCGGTGAAGGTCCCCGTCGTGCCCACTCCGGCGACGAAGGCGTCGATCGAATTGCCGAGCTCCGCGTAGATCTCGGGCCCGGTCGTCTCGTAGTGCGTGCGGGGATTGACCGGGTTCGCGAATTGGTTCGGAAGGAAGGCGCCCGTCTCCCGGGCGATCGCCTCGGCCCGCCGGATCGCGCCGCTCATCAGATCGGCGGAGGGCGTGCGGACGACCTGCGCGCCCAGAGCCTCCATCAGCTTCGCCTTGACGTGCCCATACCCCTCCGGCATCACGACGATGCACCGATACCCTCGGACCGCGGCGATCATCGCGAGAGCGACGCCCGTGTTGCCCGACGTCGGTTCGACGATCGTCCCGCCGGGCTTCAGCAGACCGCGTGACTCGGCGTCCTCGATCATCGCGAGCGCGATCCGGTCCTTGACGCTGCCGCCCGGGTTGGCGAACTCGAGCTTGGCGAAAATCCTCGCGGCCCCCGCCGAAAAACGGGAAAGCTCCGCGTGGGGAGTGGAACCGATGGCTTCGAGGAGGCCGGGGCCGGAGCGGACGAGGTTCAAAACACGGAGACGATAACAAACCCCTCACCCCTCACCCCTCCCCTCTCCCCGCAAGCGGGGAGAGGGAGTTTCTGAGGCGGCACAAAAAAAGCCCCGGCAACGCCGGGGCTCGTGCGGTCTTCGAAAAGACCTCTCTGTCTAGTAGGCCTGTTGCGCGCGCCGTGCCGAGTAGCACTCGCGGCAGTAAACGGGCTTTCCGTTCGTCGGGTTGAAGGGGACCTGCGTCTGCTTGCCGCAGCCGTCGCAAGTCACGTCGTAGAGCGTCCGCTCCCGTCCCTCACCCGCAGCGGCCTTGCGCTTGTCGCGGCACACCTTGCACCGCTTCGGCTCGTTCGTGAACCCCTTGCGGGCGTAGAACTCCTGGTCGTCCGCCGAAAACAGAAACGTCCCCCCGCAATCAACACAAGTCAGATTCTTGTCCGTATATTGCTGCATCATTGAAATTGCCGATCTCCTGGGTATTACCCTCTTCCGAAGCGCTTTGCGCTTCGTTGATTCAAAAACAAAACTGAAACGCTGTTTCGAAAAGGCTCCGGCTCGCGCCGGAAATCATTTATGTAGGACCGACCCCCTTTCGTGCGCACGTACGCCTCCCCGCGAGGGCGACGGATGGGGGATGAACAAACATAGTGTGGTGCCGGGTGTTTTGCGGGGCGTTTCTAAAAAGTTGACGCAACGTAGCATGCGGCCGAACGGCTTGGCAAGGCAATTCTTGCGCGGGATGGTCGTACGACCAAAGTCGAACGGTAGAGCAAATCGACCGTGCTGGCGCGGGTTTTCCGCGCGAGCGGGCTCGCGAAAATCTAGGTCCCGGGCCTTCCCTCCGTCGGCGACGACGCCGTCGCATAGCGCTTGCGGGGGATGCGTCCGGCGAGGAACGCGTCGCGCCCCGCGGCGACCGCGCGGCGCATCGCGCGCGCCATCCGCACTGGATCGTTCGCCCCGGCGATGCCGGTGTTCATGAGCACGCCGGCGGCACCGAGCTCCATCGCGACGGCCGCGTCCGAGGCGGTTCCAACTCCCGCGTCGACGATGACGGGCACCTTCGCCTGCTCGACGATGATCGAGATGTTGTTCGGGTTCTGGATCCCGAGACCCGATCCGATGGGAGCGCCGAGCGGCATCACGGCGGCCGCCCCCTCTTCCTCGAGCCGGCGGCACACGACCGGATCATCCGACGTATAGGGGAAGACGACGAACCCTTCGCGCACGAGCGTGCGCGTCGCTTCGAGGAGCCCGGCGTTGTCGGGCCAGAGAGTTCGCTCGTCGCCCAGCACCTCGAGCTTGACCCAGTTCGACAGCCCCACCTCGCGGCCCAGGCGCGCCGTACGGATCGCGTCGTCCGCCGTGTAGCACCCGGCCGTGTTGGGAAGGAGCGTCATGCCGGGCGCGATCCAGTCGAGGAGCGACTCGCGGGAGCGATCCAGGTTGACGCGACGAACCGCCACGGTGACGATCTCCGCGCCCGACTCGCGGTGTGCCTCCTTCATGAGGTCGAAGGACGCGTACTTTCCGGTGCCGATGATCAGGCGCGAAGTGAAGGTCCGGCCTCCGAGGACGAACGGGTCCGGAGCCGTGGAATCGCCGCTCGCGACGGGCTTCTCGGGAAGGGTGGTCGCGCTCACGGGCCGATCCTGTCGCGTCGCGCGCGCGGCGTCAAGGAACGGGAACGTTGTCGATGAGGCGGGTCTTTCCCACGCGGACGGCCGCCGCGATCGCGGCGCCGGGGGATGCTCGTTCGAGGGGCCTCATCGTGTCGGGATCGACGACCGCGACGTATTCGACGGGAAGCCCCGCCGCCTCGATCCCGCGCCGGAGGGCCGCACGGAGCTTCACCGCGTCGCGTTCCCCTCGAGCCGCCGCGTCGCGGGCCGCGAAGAGAGCGCGCGGCAGCGCCGCGGCGAGTTGCCGCTCGTCGGGCGACAGGTAGGCGTTGCGGGAGGACAGCGCGAGTCCGTCCGGCTCACGCGCTGTCTCCCCGACGACGAGGCGGATCGGGAAGTCGAGGTCCCGGATCATCCGGCGGATCACCGCGACCTGCTGGAGGTCCTTGCGCCCGAAGAACGCGACGTCCGGCGCGACCTGGAGAAACAGCTTCGCGACGACGGTTGCCACGCCGCGGAAGTGGCCGGGCCGCGCCTCTCCCTCGCCCCCCTCGGATACGCCGCTCACCTCGACCGCCGTCGAAAAGTCCGCCGGGTAGAGATCCGCCGCTGCCGGCAGGTAGACGACGTGCACACCCTCGGCCGCGAGGAGGGCGAGGTCCTTTTCCTCGGCGCGCGGATATCGCGCGAAGTCCTCGCCCGGCGCGAACTGCAGCGGGTTGACGAAGATCGAAACGACGACGAAATCGCTCTCGTGCCGTGCGAGGCGGACGAGCGACAGGTGGCCCTCGTGCAGCGCCCCCATCGTCGGAACGAAGCCGACGGAGCTCCCGGAAGCGCGCGCGCTCCGAACCTGGTCCCGGAGCGAGGCGACGTCGCGGGCGGTCTTCAGTACACGCGCCTCAGCGTCGTCGGCTTGCCGCCCGAGAACGATTCTTCCGCCGTGGGGAAGCTCCCGTCCTTGACGTCGCGCGTGAACCCCTTCGCCGCCTCCTCGATGGCGGTCGAGAGGTCGGCGTAGCGGCGCACGAACCGCGGCCGGAGGTCACGGGTCAGCCCCATGACGTCGTGGAAGACGAGGACCTGTCCGTCGCACGACGCACCCGCGCCGATGCCGATGGTCGGGACCGCGATCTCCCGCGTGATCTCCGCCGCGAGCGCTGCCGGCACGCACTCGAGCACGATGGCGAAACATCCGGCGGCCGTGAGCGCCTCCGCGTCCTCGCGGATCTGCCGGGCCGTGGCGGGCTCGCGACCCTGCACCTTGAAGCCGCCGAGCTTGTGGTACGACTGCGGGGTCAGCCCGACGTGTCCCATCACCGGGATGTCGGCCGCGAGGATCGCCTCGACGGCGGGCAGAATCCGGCTTCCCCCCTCGACCTTCACCGCGGCGCAGCCGCCCTCGGCGAGGAAGCGCCCGGCGTTCTCGACGGCGCGGGCCGGGTCCGTCTGGTACGAGAGGAACGGCATGTCCCCGACGACGAGCGCGCGCTTGACCGAGCGCGAAACGGCGCGGGCGTGGCGGACCATGGAGTCCATCGTGGCCGAGAGAGTGTTGGGCTCGCCGTAGACGGCCATCTCGACCGAGTCACCCACGAGAAGCACGTCGACGCCGGCCGAGTCGAGCAGGGCCGCCGACGGCGCGTCGTACGCGGTCAGCATCGCGATCCTCTCGACGCCTTTGGCGGAGAAGAGAGCGGGGATCGTTACGGGGGAAGTCTCGGAGAGGGTCGGCATGTCGCGCTCCTTTCCTCCCGGTCGACGTCCCGGATGCCGGGATCGCCGCCGGTAAGGGCGTCGGGCTGATTATAGGGGACAGACCACGGTTTTCGGGAGAAAGCGTCTAAAGAACCGGCGGTCCTGAAAACCGTGGTCTGTCCCCGGTTTAGCCGCTGGCGGCGGGCACGTAGTACTGCTGCCCCTTCTTCGCCCGGCGGATCTGCGCGACTAAGTCCTCGAAGTCCGCGGGGCGGTTCACGAAGTCGATCTCGTTGGTATCCACTACGAGGAGCGGTGTCTCCTCGTAATGGTAGAAGTAGTAGTTGTACGCCTCGATCAGCTGCGCGACGTACTCGGGCGTGATTCCCTTCTCGATCGCGCGCGACGCCTTCTTGATCCGCTTCATGCACGTCTCGAGAGACCCCTGCAGGTAGATGACGAGGTCGGGTTTCGGCACCGACTCGGAGAGAAGCGAATAGAGCCGGTCGTAGATCAGGAGTTCGGAGTCTTCGAGGTTCAGGTACGCGAAGATCTTGTCCTTCGGGAAGTGATAGTCCGCGACGACGAGCGTGGTGAAGAGGTCGATCTGCGCGATCTCCCGCTGCTGCTGGTAGCGGGCGAGGAGGAAGAAGAGCTGCGTCTGGAACGGCGAGCCCTTCTTCTTCTTGTAGAAATCCCCCAGGAACGGGTTGTCCACGTCCTCGAGGATCTTTGTGCCGTGGAACCGCCGCGCGAGCATCTCGCACAGAGACGTCTTGCCCACGCCGATCGGCCCGTCGAGCGCGATGTGGCGCAGGGTGAGATCGCCTTCGGATGGGATCGGCATCGCCCGCGATTGTAACTATCTCGACAAAACGTCGGCGATTCCGCAGGCCGCGAGCGCGATGGACACGAACCCGTTCGCCGTAAAAAAGGCCGCGTTCACCCGGGAAAGATCCCCCGGCCGCACGATGAGATGTTGATAGAAGAGCGCCGCGGCCGTGATCGCGATGCCGAACCCGAAAAGCCAGCCGCCGCCGGTAGCCCGCCAGACGAGGAGGAGCAACGCGACCATGGCGGCGTGGAAGGCCGCCGAGACCGCGAGCGCCGCCCGCGCACCGACCCGCGCGGGAAGCGAGTGGAGGCCGACGCGCCGGTCGTGCTCTTCGTCCTGGAGCGAATAGATGACGTCGAAGCCGGCCGTCCAGAAGAGAACCGCGAGCCCGAGCAGCAGCGGTATCGCCGTCACGTCCCCGCGCACCGCGATCCACGCGCCCACCGGAGCCATTCCCAGACACAGACCCAGCAGAAGGTGCGACAGCGGCGTGAACCGTTTCGCGTACGCGTAGACGAGGAGGATTCCGAGGGCCACGGGCGCGAGAAGGAGCGTGAGCCGATTCAGGCTCGCGGCCGCCGCCAGAAACACGAGGACCGACACCGCGAGAAACGCGCGGACGTAGTCGACCGACAGCGTCCCGGCCGGCAGGGCCCGGCCCGCGGTCCGGGGGTTCACCGCGTCGAGCTCCCGGTCGGCGAGCCGGTTGTGCGCCATCGCGGCGCTGCGCGCTCCGACCATCGCGAGAAGGATCTTCCCGAGAGTGGCGGCGTCCGGCCAGCCGTCGGCGGCCAGAACGGCCGAAAGGATTGCAAAAGGCAGCGCGAAGACGGTGTGAGAGAAGCGGATCATCTCGAGCGTCGTCTTGAACGCTCCGGCAGGCCGCGGAGCAGGCTTCGGGACGGTCGCGCTCAACGGCGGCGCCGGCGGACGGGCGACGCCGGGGCCTTCCGCGCTCCGCCGTCCCATCGAAAGCTCTCGCCGGGCAGCTCGAATCCGAGGAGCCGCGCCACCCGGCCGCACCACGCGTCGAGGAATCGCTCCATCGACGGGTCCGTAACGTAGAACGCGGGGGTCGGAGGGGCGACGATGGCGCCGGCGAGAGTCGCGCGTCGCATGTTCTCGACGTGCACGAGCGAGTAGGGAGACTCGCGGAAGGCGAGAACCAGGGGGCGGCGCTCCTTCAGGCAGACGTCGGCGGCGCGCTGCAGGAGGTCGCGCGAGATTCCGTTGGCGATCGCGCCGAGCGTTCCGCCGCTGCACGGGATGACGGCCATTCCCGCGACGGGGTACGAGCCGGAGGCAATCGTCGCGCCGACGTCGTCGTTCCCGTGGAGCTCGATCCGGCGAGCGGCCGCGGCCGGGAGACGCAGCCTCGAGACCCAGTCCTCGACCGACCGGATGCCCGGGTCGAGCTCGTTGCGCGCGACCTCGAGGCTCGACTCCGAGAACACGAGGTGGAGCCGAGATACGCCTTTCGCGCGCGCGGCGAGGTCGACGAACCTCGCGGGCAGTGACGCGCCCGAGGCACCCGATACGCCGACGACGATTTCCTTTCCCGGCACGGGGAGAGTCTAAGCCGACGACCGTTCGGTGGCCGCCAAGTCTCCCGTCACGTGGCAACCGCGGTTTCCGTTGACGGGGACGCCGCCACGTCAACGAGTTGCGCTCGACGTCGGGACGGATGCCGACAGCTTTCCTTGCGGCGGCCGGCGCCCGCTGGCGGTGTCGTTTCCGCGTAACGCTCTGGCCGCACGTCAATTGAGCGCGGCGCTCCTCGCGGCACGGTTCTCGCCCTGCTCGGCGCCCCAGGAAACCGCAGGAGGTGCCGATGGAGAACGCCTGATCAAAGAGCCGATGAGGACACGCTCGTCACAACTGATTCGGACATTCCTTCACGACTCACCGTCACCTCTCCACCGCTCGATTTGAAGGAGCTGCGAATGATCACTCGAACGTCACTCTCCGAACGCCTGGCCGGACCGGTATCCCTCGCGCGTTCCGCTTTGGTCGCGATCGCCCTCGCCGGACTCCTGGCTGCGTCGCTTGCCCTCGCGGCCGACACGACCGGCGCGGCGGCGCCGCCGGCCGGCAAGGTCAACATCAACCAGGCTTCGGTCGAACAGATCTCCTACCTGCCCCGGATCGGCGCGAAGGTCGCCGCCCGGGTCGTGGACTATCGGAAGACCCACGGGCAGTTCAGCCGAGCCGAGGACCTCATGGAGGTCAAGGGGATCGGCGAAAAGCTCTTTCTGACCCTGAAGCCCTACGTCGCCGTGAGCGGTCCCACCACACTCGCCGCAAAGGTTCGCCTGGGCTCTTCCCCGTCACGCAAACGGGAAGCGGCCTCTCCCGCCGACGCCAAACCTCCTTCCAAATCCGCTCCGGCCTCCGTCCCCGCGGGCAAGGGACGGTGAAGCACGCGCCCGCCCGGGGCCGCAGTCGCGGTCCCGGGCTTTCCCATTGCGGCGGAATGTCGACGCTCGAGCTCGTCATCGGGATCGCGCTGGCGTCGGCCCTCGCCGCGGCGACGGCGAGCGGCGCCTTCCAGCTCCAGTCCGCGCTCGCGGTGCGGTCGGCTGCGGCGGAGCTCGCTGCGACTTTCTTCCGGGCGCGCGCCTACGCGCTGGCGCACGGCGTCACGGTCGGCATCAAGTTCCGTCGAGACGGCGGGCGTTACGAATGGGCGCTCTACCGCGACGGGAACGGGAACGGCGTCCGCACGACGGAGATTGCTTCGGGCGTGGACCGCTCGCTCGGTCTGTCGCTCGTCTGGCCGAGGAACGACGTCCGCCCCGGCATTCTCACGGGCGCGGCGGTCCCGGACCCGGGCTCTCCGGGCAGCCGGCTCGATCGCCCGGACGATCCGATTCGGTTCGGAAGCTCCGACATCTGCTCGTTCACTCCGGTCGGCGAGAGCACGCCCGGCTCCGTCTACCTCTGGGACGGGAGGGACCGCATGGCGGTCGTTCGCATCTTCGGCCGGAGCGCCAAGGTCCGGACGCTCTACTACTTTCGAGGAGAGAAAAGCTGGAGGAGGTGATGCCGGCGGGACTCGAAAAAGTCAATTCAAGGGATAGGCCTCGGCGTTCGTACCCGGCCGTCCCCACAGAAGCGAGTCTCGAAAGCTCGCGCGGGCCGCGACGCGGCCCCCGGCGGCGATGCAACCGCGGAGCTCCGCGCCGGCGCCGATCTCGACTCCGTCCCAGACGGCGCTCTCGATCAGGCGCGACCCTCGCCCGATCGACGCCCGTCCGATGGCGCTCGAGACGGCCTCGAAGCCGCGGGAGCGCTCGAGCGAAAGCACGCGGGTCGGCGCGTCGAAAACCCCCGCGCTCGGGAGAAACGGCCCTCCCCGCGTGAGCGCCTGGCGGGTGGCGCGCAGGAAGTCGCGCGGCGTGCCGAGGTCGGAGAAGGGTCCCTCGTGGAGGAGCCACCCGATCTCTTCCCGGCGCTCGTCGAGAATGGGCTGCCAGAGGTCGGCCACGAGCTGGCGCTCTCCGTCCGGAATCCCCCGGAGGAGCCGGGGAGCGAGCACGCACACGCCCGTGTAAAGGAGAGGCCAGGCGGGCTGTCCGCCGAACGAGACGATCCGATCCCGCTCCGAGGCGAGGGGCGTGAAGCGCGCGGGCTCCGCGTTCTCGGTGACGAGGAGAGTCGCGGCGCGGCCCGACTCGCGATGCCGCGCGATGAGCGCCGGAAAATCGGGCTCGATCGCCGCGTCGGCGTTTACGACGAGGAAGTCGCCGTCCGAAAGCCACTCCGAGGCGTTGCGGAGCGCTCCCGCGGTCCCGAGGATCTCGGGCTCGCGAAAAAACCGGACCGGAGGGGCGGGGCCCGGCTGCTCCGCGAGATATTTCTCGATGGCGCCGCCCAGGTGGTGGAGGTTGATGCCCACCCCCGAAACGCCGGCTTCGGCGAGACGGGAGAGGTGCGCCCGCACGAGCGGCACGTTGAGAAAGGGGAAGAGAGGCTTCGGAACGGATTCGGTGACCGGCCGAAACCGGACGCCGCGTCCGGCGGCGAGGAGCATGGCCTTCAAAGCTCCCCCTCGGAGGTCCTCAGCGGTCCCCGAAGACCATGTCCTTCGGCAGCGTCGGGTCTTCGCTTCGCCGCCGCCGGTAGAGCTCGGCGTAGGTGTAGGGAACCGCTTCGGAGAAGTCGAGGCCGAGCCGCTGCACGGCGCGCCGGATCGCGGGGGGTTCCCCTTCGACTTCCGCGAAGTGCCCGATCGGCGTTTCGTCGAGTGCGATGGTGCAGCCTTCGAGCCTCCATTCCTCCCGCTGCTTCTCGTATCGGAACCGGCGTTCGAAGCCGAGTACCTGGAGGATCCGTTCCGTCGCCGCCGGATCGGAGACGGCGGTCTCGCGCTCCTCGCGGGTCTTGACCCCCATCTCGAACCGCGGCGGGCCCTTGAAGGTGAGCGTCGCTCCGTCGTCCGTCCGCCGAAGCCGCAGCGCGCAGCCACGGTTCGCCAGCTCTCCGTCGCCCCGGTCGTAGAGATCGTTCGACTCGAAATGTCGGGGCGTGACGGGCTGGGCCCCGACCGCGTGAAGTCGCTGCCGGACCGCGCCCGGATCGCGCACCGGGAGCTTGACCTCCACCTCGAGATGCCGGCCGGATTCGACCATCGCCGTCATGGGAGGAGCCGCCGGGCGATCTCCTGCGCGCGCTTTCCGTCCACGCGTCCCCGGTGCGCCGCCATGAGCTCTTTCATGACGAGCCCGACGTCGCGAGAGGCCGCAAAGCCCTTCTCGTCGATGATCCGGCGGATCTCCGCCTCGACCTCGGAGTCGGAGAGGCCGGCGGGCAGGTAGGCCTCCAGGAGGGCGAGCTCCTCCGCCTCCGCGCGGGCGAGGTCCTCGCGTCCCCCCTTCGTGTACTGGTCGATCGATTCGCGGCGCTGCTTGACCGCCCGGCGGATCACGGCCTCGATCTCTCCGTCGGTCAGCTCCCGACCCGCTCCGATTCTCTCGTTCTGGAGGGAGGAGAGGAGGAGCCGGAGGGTTCCGACACGACGCTTTTCGCCCGCCTTGAGCGCCGACTTCAGATCGCTTTCGATGCGGGCGCGCATGCGCAAACAGTACCGCAGTCACCGACAGCCTTCACGCGATCGCTGTAGCCTGTCCGCAGTGGAACGCTTCCTCGTCGGGACGGCCGGGCACATCGACCACGGGAAGACCGCGCTCGTTCGGGCGCTGACCGGGATCGACACCGACCGGCTGCCGGAGGAGAAGCGGCGGGGCATCACGATCGATCTCGGCTTCGCGCACGCGGAGTGGGAGGACGTGAGGGTTTCGTTCGTCGACGTGCCCGGCCACGAGCGATTCGTCCGCAACATGCTCGCCGGCGCCGGCGGGATCGACGCCGTTCTCCTCGTGGTGGCGGCGGACGAGTCGGTGATGCCGCAGACGCGCGAACATTTCGAGATCGTACGGCTCCTCGGCATCCGCCGCGGGCTGGTCGCGGTCACGAAGATCGATCGGGTCCCGACGGACCTGGTCGCGGTCACGATCTCGGACGTCCAGGAGCTGATCCGCGGCTCCTCCCTCGCCGATGCGGAGATCCTGCCCGTGTCCGCGCGGACCGGGGAGGGGCTCCCGGAGCTGAAGCGCGCCATCGTCCGCATCGCCGGTCGCGGCCACGATCCCGAGCGCGAGTCGCGCGGCGTGCGGCTTCCGATCGACCGCGCGTTCACGATCCCCGGCTTCGGCCCGGTCGTCACGGGCAGCCTCGTATCCGGGACGATCTCGCGGGAGCAGAAGCTCGAGCTCCTTCCGAAGCGCCGGCCCGTCCGGGTGCGGCGCGTCGAGGTCCATGGTCGCGAGCGTGGAGAGGCGCGGGCGGGAGAGCGCGTGAGCGTCAACCTGGCGGGGGTGGAGCTGTGGGAGCTCGAGCGGGGACTCGTCCTGGCGACTCCGGGAGCCTTCGCGACGAGCGCGGTCCTGACGGTGCGGCTCGAGCTGCTACCGTCGTCGCCACCGATCGAGAGCGGAGACCGCGTCTCGTTTCACCATCTGTCCTCCGAGCAGCGCGCGCTCGTGCGCGTGCTCGTCGGAACGCGGATCGACCCCGGCGGTCCCGGCCACGCGCAACTCCGTCTGTCGTCGTCGGTGGCCGCGGCGCCGGGTGACCGCTTCGTGATCCGGAGGCTCTCGCCCGTGACCACGATCGGCGGCGGAGTCGTCCTCGATCCGCTCGCTCCGCGCTTCTCGAGCCGGGCGCCCGCGGAGGTCGCGGAGGTACTCCGTCGGCTCGAGAGCGACGACATCCACGACCGGCTGGAGCTCTGGATCGAGCTGGCGAGGGAATCCGGGATCGGCGAGGAGACGCTCGCGACCCGCTCCGGCGTCTCGACCACCGAGATCCGCGAGGCGCTCGCGGGGCCGATTGCCGCCGGGCGCGTGAGCGCGCTGCGCCACTCGCCGGAGCAATACGTAAGTACTGCGGTGCTCGACCGGCTCGTCGAGCGCGCGCGCATCGAGGTCGCCGCGTACGTCGACTCGGAGGCCGGCGCGCTCGGGATTCCCCGCCGGACGCTGCTCGCGCGGCTTCTTCCGGAGGCCGACGCCCCGTGGGCGGAGGCGGTCGAAGGGGCGCTGGCGGCGCGGGGCGCGTTCGTCGTGGCGGGCGACGAGGCGCGGCCGCCGGGACGCGACGAGCTCGTCGGCGGAGAGCGCGAGCTCTCCGAGAGGATCGCGGCGGTCTTTCAGGCGGGCGGCCTCGCGCCTCCTTCTCCGGCCGAGGTCGCCCTAGCGGTGCGGCACC